>Ga0206129_10006752_pt1 | contig 11539 bp, 9 predicted proteins | sample Helgoland_Spring_8_FD_148616 | JGI IMG/M metagenome (GOLD analysis project Ga0206129, IMG submission 148616) | Pelagic subsurface seawater microbial communities from Kabeltonne, Helgoland, North Sea - Helgoland_Spring_Bloom_20160502_2 | ecosystem: Environmental > Aquatic > Marine > Epipelagic ...
ACATTCAAATAGATATACGTGAATCAGATGAAATAGATAATTTACAAGATTATATTATTTATTTAGAAGAAATGTTAAACGATTCAACAACTTTAACTACAGAAGCGGTAGCATTAAATAATGTTGATGTATCATGTAATAATATTACTAGTACCCCTGTTTCGTACGCAGAATTTAATAACAGTATTAATTTAAATGATAATTTACCATCTGCACCACCTTTACCAAACGCAACTCTTGTATCAAATGTTTAATTATATATTACTATAATAATCTAATATAAATGTTAACATGTAATAAAATATTCCAAAAAACACACTTGTAAATATATATCCATATAAGTTATAATTTCCATCTGCTTGAAAAAGAATAGCAGCGTTTTTAAAAAAAAATTCCTTTGTAAATGGTAATTGAAATATGAAAAATAAACATGCGATTAAAATAGGAATTTTCATTTGTTCATATATAAAATCACTGGTATCTTCCTTGTTTAATTCTCTTTGTTTATATTCTAAGAAATCATTGGAATTTTCATAATTTTGAATATAATCTCGATTTACATCGGATTTTGGAATATAATTTGGCTGTGTTTGACTATCGCTAGCAATACCTAATGTATTATTTGGTATATCTCTTGATGGTAAAGTTGTATTACCTGATTCAATAGCAACCTTTAATTCTTTTTCAAATTGTGATTTCATTTCATCATTGTTAAAATTAACCGGGGGGATTTCATTTGTTTCAAATGTAATATTCGGTTGTCCCTGATTAGAAATTTGAGATACAGCGGTGGTTGTTTGCGAAATAGACTGATCTGTTGGCAAATCTTCAATCGAACTAGTATTCATTATTATTATATAAAATTAGTAAAGTTTTATATAATAATTTACGCAAAATATACATTTTTCTTCTTTTTAGTACATTCTTCAGATTTATGTTTGTATCTGTAACAGCTATTATTATGCCTAAAAATTTGTTCCTCCATTTCTTCATTTTCGGGTGCTTGAAAAACTATACAATTTCTTTCGTTACATATTTTTCTAAACATTGTGGCTAATCCAAAACCTAATATTATAGATAATACAACATCACTGTATTCTGAATACAACAATCTTCTAATGTTCATTTTATATATATATTATTAATATTTTAATACTGCACCGGCGTTTCTTTTATCAATGAATCATCCGCAGGACATTTTACTTTATAAGGACTATATGTAAAACAATTATCAGCTTTATCCACATATTGAATTTTATTAACATTATTTGTCGTAGGATATACTACAATTATTTTAGGATCAGGATTGGTTATATATACAAAAAATAGTCCAACAGCTAAACTTATGATAAAAACAGGAATACTTATAAATTTCATTTTATATATATTATAATTTTATTTTTTATTTGATATTATTTTATATGATGCATCAATACTAATTTCAATATCCTTTATTGTATATTGTTTTTTACATAAATTATAAATTTTTTGTTGATCATCATTGTCTTTTTTTTGTTCATCTGTCTCTTTTTTTCTGTGTGATTCTATAGTATAATAACTATACATCAAAGTATTATATTTATTAATTAAATTTTGTAAAACATCTTTATATTCATCTACTGCTTCGGTAATATATCCTTCATTTGATCCCATCATTTGTTGATTACCTTGTTCTTCTTTATATAACTTAATAATCGCTTTTATTTTTTCTTTTGATTCATGAATATCTAATTTTGTTTTTTCTATTTCTTGTTTATTATCATTATTATTCACTTTATTGGTAAATTCATCTATATAATCTAGATAGGTATCCATATTTTCGGTATAACTTTTTTTTAATTCTTTAAAATTTTCTACGGTAGTATCTTCATTTTCAAAATTAAAAAAATAGTTTAGTTTTGTTTTTATTATATCATCCTTATCTGTTTCTTTTGCTTGAGAGAATTCATCTATTATATTTGATAATAATTCTACATTTCCTCTTTCTATATGCATATGTAAGCCACATGGAGTAAAATTTTTTTGAAAAATAGATTTTGTTGCTCCACATTTTGCAATTAATTTGTTATTAGTTGTTGAAAATATTGTTCCTACACCTTGTTTACAATTAATACATTTTGGAGTAAATAATTTATATCGTTTTAGTTTATCTTCTTTAGATAAACTTGAGTTAATAATATTAATTTTTTCATTATATAATGTTTTTTCATATTCACTTTTTAATCTATAAAAATCATTTACCGTATTTATAATATTTATATCATCCATTATATAATTTATACATAATATTTATTATTATTATTATTATCATATTCATAATCATCAAATTTAGGTAAATTGGTTACTAATTCTTGGTTTTTTATTCTTTTAACATCCTGTAACTGTTTTATTTTAGATAATATATATTTTTTTTGCTGATTCATTTTATTTTCTTTTTCGATAGGTGTTAATTTACCCTTAAACCGTATTAATAATAAAATTCCTAAAATCACCAAAAAAATTAATAATAAAATTATATTAATAATATAATTTTTGTAATTATTTCTATAATCATTACAATTTTTTAAGGATGATTTAATAAAATATTTCATTCCGGGTTCAATTAAATTAGGTTTTTCCATTTAGTCTTATAATAAAAAAATAAATTATATATATTATTTATACATGAATAATACCTCAGCAACCATAGTTTCATTTATAATATTAACTTTTTTTTATTCGATATTACGATTTGTTTTGGCAGGGTCTCCGAGTGAAAAAGTTTTTACAATTATATATTTTTTCTTATTATTAATAATGCAATATTCTGTCAATGTGTCAAATTTACAAGAGAGATGTGGAAATGTTTATCACGGTTCAGCTATACTATTTACCATTATTCCATGGGTATTTATTTTCGGGCTATTATATGTATGTTTGATCATTTTTCCTGGATGGAGAGGTCCGTTCTCTAATACATTTGGCTATGCACTTGCATCTATTGCCGGAGTTAAAAATTTAATGATGAACGATATACTTGAAGATGAAACTGTACTAAAAAATAAAAATGTAAAGGATTTATTAGATGTGAGAGAAGATATATATACTGACCCTGGATTATTAATCAATGAAATTACACCAGACAATTTTGAAAAATTTTGGAGAAAAATGACTCCATTATTTAAAAAAACAGCAGTTCAACATAAAAGCGCGTTATTAAAATTAGTTCATTTGAAAGAAATAGTGGCTGATTTTATATGGTATGTTCTTGCGGGAGCATTTACAATATCTGTCAGTTATAATAGCATAACAAGTGTTCAATGTGCTCCAACTGCCAAACAAATGGAAGAAAGTCATACAGACGATATTGATAATAAAAAAGAGGATGTTACAGAAAAGAAAAAGGTATATGTATCAGATGATTAACCTAATATTAAAATTAATATAATTAAAAATATAAATTATATTAATAAACCATTTGTGGATACATTAAATAATACAATACCATTAAATAACACAATATAGCAGTAACAATAACAATTAACCACATAGGTAATACAGTTTTTTTTGTATAACCTAATCCAAATTCTCTAAATGTACCATCTTTGTTATATAAAAAATTAGGTGAGGTGATATGTATAATTGATAATAATATAACAAATAATATAATAGCAAATGATATTTTATTTTGTCTTATAAAGTTTCGTTTTAACATTATTTATTATATAATAATAAATTATTAAAATCCTTCATCCCCATCATTATCTCCAAAATCATCGTCTTCAGCTAAATTACCTAAAAAATTATTTTCTTGTTCTTCATCTATTAAATATACATCTTCGCCTTCTTTCACTTCTTCTCCTTCTACTTGTATAGATTGTTCTATATCCATAAAATCTCGTTCTTCTCCAGAATCTATCCAATTTTTTACATACGTAGTTAACCCTTTTTGTTGTCCCATATTCCATTCATCTAATTTTAAATTTTTCTTTTTAAAAGCAGTTTTTCTTGCTTCATCGCTTAAATCTTTTAATCTTTGGGTTATTTCGTTTTTCTCTCTCTCTTTTGATCTATTAACATTATTCATTATATTATCATAATTAACATTAATCGTATTTTTATAATTTGAAAATGTATTAATTGCGGTAATTAATAATGAACTAATTTGTGACTTTAAATCGCTTTTTACGCCTAATAAAATTTCTTCTTTATATCGCTTTGAATCATCGTCTTCATAATCGTCTGTATCATCTATTAATACTGATTTTATTTTATCTGCATAATCCTCGTCGCTTAATAATATAAATTGTTTTATAATATTTAAAAAGCAATAATTATGTAGTATTATACAGGTTTCACTATTCAAAATAGATTTAATAGTTTTATCATTTGATAAATGTATGTCTGAAAAGCAAGACAATAGTGATTGAAATACTAAAGTGTTTTGGCATTTTTGTTCTATTTTTGCTAATAGACTGGTCATATTTGTATGATAAAATTTTGAAAAGTTATTAAAATATGCATTTTTATATTCTATTATTTTATCATTATCGATATCAGATAAATTCCAATGTTTGGGAACAACATTATTACTATCTAAATTATTGATTATCATATTCGGTATAATACTGGTTAATGATGTCGAAATATTTTTAATAAATTCAATAATTCTATAAGATTTATCATCATTCATATTTGTTATATTATTTTTAAAGGATATATCTCTCCAGTCATTAAAATTATTTATAAAATTCATAACTGGTTTTAAATTGTCTTTAGAGTTCTGCTCTATAAAACTTTTTATTTCTTCTTTTATTATTTCATTCTTTTCATCTACATAATCATTTAGTTTTTTAATACTTTCAGAAGAATTTGCATTTTCACTATTATTTGATAATTCAAATGTATCGATACTAGCTAAAAATATGGTATTAAAAGAGTCATCTAATATTACATCATTGGTAATATTTTGCAACAAGGAACGAAGTTTCGTTATATTTGAAGTAATATTTTCAGTATATTTATTTATTGTATTTTTTGAACCTATAACCTTTAATAATTCTGTTAATGTTTCTCTTGAATAATTTTTTCCTTCTGCTTTTAATGCGGATATATTGGTTTTTAAGGTTTCATTTTTATTATATGCGCTTGGTTTGCTTAAACACACACGTTGTAAATCTGGATGAATAGGTATTGCATCATTAAAATGACAATATTTTATAAATGTTTTATATATTGTTGATTCCTCAAACTCGTTTGTAATTAAAGGATATTTTAATTTGGTACTGTTATCATGTAAATAAAGAGGTGCTTGTGGAATTTCCACGGAGTCAATCACAATATTATTATAGTCAGTAACCATTATATTATAAGATTTTAACTCCTTTTTTATATTTGTAAAATAATTTAATATGGGTTCATTATTATTTTGAATACAACATGCATTTATTAAAAAGGGTTCATTTGTAGATTTTGTTAATAAAAGAGATTCTTTTTGAATAATTTTATCAATATCAGATATTATTGCTTGTGAAAAATACATCATTTTAGATTTTAAAACATTTATTTTTTCATGTTGATCTATAGAACCTTTTTTAACGTTGTCTAATAATGAATCTATAAATGACGATGGTACAGATTGTAATTGTGTTATATTTGTTTTTATTAATGGAGGTAAAAATGTTCCCCAATTATTTACATTTAACTCAGTTGGAATATCATCAGAAGAGTGCATATTAATATATTTATTTTTTTCAACAAATAATTCTTTTATAATAGGATTGGTAATAATATCTTTTTCTATTAAATTTTTTAATTTATCTAATAATACATCTTCTTTTACTTTTCGAATAGTATTCCAAGGTTCAATGTTCTTTTTAATAGTATGTGCAACACACGCAATATATTTTAATCCGTCATATGTTCCTGATAGTTGTAATGGAAAACCATCAAATGATTTCATACATTTTCCAGGAAAACTTTTCTTCGTTTTAATAGAAGGAGTAGATGTTTGAATTGCAACATGAATATAAGCCAATGTATTTACCAATATAGAATAATTCTGTAAATCCGTATAACTTTGTATTTTTTTACCTTTTAAGAGTAATTTTTGTGCTTGTTCATCATATACAGATTTAGAAGGCATTTTTTTCTCATGATTATTTAATGTATTTCTGACAATAAATTCGTATTGGTGATGTAAATTTATAGATAAAAAATTGCTCATGGTTGTAATAATATTTATGATTATTTTTGATTTTTCATCCTCATATAATTTTGTGTCTTCTTCTAATATTAAACCTTGCTCTTTTTCCATTAATTCTTTACTAACTATTTTAAATCCTTTTTCATTATATCCCTCTTCGTCGTCAAATTCAACATATTTAATAATCTCTCCACTATGTATATCCACATAAGCATTGCCATCATCACTTAATTTACCTCTTGAATTTTTGATTTTTTCTAATTCATATATGTAATCCTTATTTTCAGTAAAAACTACAGCTAAGGTATAAAAAAAGGATGGTAATAATTTTAAATTCGTTTTTTTACAATATAACCAATGCGGACTTTCATCTGAAATAGGTTCTCTGGTATATTTTTTGGCAAATTTAATGATATAATCTTGTTTTTTTACTAAATCGGTTTGTCCCAATACTGTATCACGGATATACATAAATGGACTTTGTGGTTTTTTCAAATCTTCATCTGTTATAGAAATTCCTAATTTAATTTGGTTATTATCATTTTTATGTAAATTGAAATATTGTATTTCCTTTTTAATTTTCGCAATACTAGTTAGATTGTTTAATTGTGTCATTAAGTATTTAGTTAATTCTTGAACAGAAATTTCATATTTATTATCAAATTCATTTAATATATGCTGTATTGTTTTATGTTTCAATTCGGATTCTGATAAACTTAAATCATTGCAATCTTTTTTAACTTGAAAACATTTATCCTGAACATTACAAAAGATGGTTTGTTCTGATTCTATGTTCCTTAAACTTGAATCTTCTTCCCATTTGTTATCTGTTCTTTTATAATAAACTATCTCCGTACTTTCTTCTTTCAGTGCGGCATAATGACCATTTTCTACAGGTCTTTCATCTAAATCATATTTTTTATCAAAAAATATATCTTTATTATTATCATCTTCTAATTCATCCTTTTCAATATATTTTTTTGATAAAAAATATTGTCCACAACTGTTTCCATTTTTTTCTTTATCAATTATATCAGAATATTCTTTACTTTTGTTTTCTATCTCCTTGTTAATATCTATTGTGTCCATTAAATGAATATTAGATAATGTAGAACAAATATTATATAATTTAGATTGATCATATGAATATAAATGTTGTAATAATTCACTAGAACTGAATAATAATTCATCTGGTAATTCGTAAATATTCTTTATAATTTCGTGTAAATTTTTCTCAGATTCTATTGGATGTTTTTCATTTTTTAATAAATCATATAATATATTTTTATAATTCTTATTAAGTTGATATTTATCTGGGTTTATGTTATTAAGGTGATCTTGATTTTTTAAATATTTTTTAATAAATTCACTATTTTTTTCTTTAATAAATTTTACTATTTCTTCATATTGCATATAAGTTAAATCATCTGTATAAATTAAAAATGGTTCCAAGTAGGATAAAACACTATATATACTCATTTTACCTGAGATATATTTTTTTAATTTATCAAAAACTATTTTTGTTTTTGGAATAATTTTTTGTAAATAGGTATCATATTTATTATTATCATCAATGGAAAAATCATAATTAAATTCGGTAATATTTTTTAAAAACTTAGATAATATATCTTTTTCATTATTATTATTATTATTATTATTTACCAAAATAGATTGTAAATTGTGATTCGTATTATTTAATTCATTGTTAAAAATATCAAAATTATATATTTGTTTTGTTTCCAATGTTGATCTTTTTAATATATTTGTACCTGGTAAATTAATTTTACTATAAAAATAATATTCTACTGGCAATACTAATAATGATTTTAACTGTAACGTATCTTTTAATACTTCATTTTTGTCAGTATTATATTTTTGTATTAAAAATCTTTTTCTGTTTATAATACCTTCTCCGTGAATTGTAGAACTAAAAAAATTATCTAAATTATCTACTATACAATCTAAATTTGCATTTATGGGAGCATTATGTAATATTTCATCATTATCGTTAATATTATGGAAAGGTTTACTGAAATTATATAAATTTAAATTATATTGATTCTCGTTAAAATTACGCGTACCCTGTCTATGTCTATTTATGGCGGTATTGTTATTATAGTCATCTAATACTTCATGTAAATTATTATTAATTAAATCATCTGTATTGGTGGCGTTTGGAACATCATATACATTTTTTAAATTTTTAACAACAGGTTTTATCCAAAATAAAGATTTATCCATATCTTTTAAATTTTGTATCAATGGTTTATAATTGGCTGTCTTATTTTTTGGCATATTTGCATTTCCATAATCATCGAATATGGAAAATTTCTTTCTTAGCTGTGTATACCTTTCTATCATCAAATGGATATTATTTAAAACCAATGTTGTTCTATTTGCCGTAGGTATTTCTGATAATAATTCATCTAACAAATCGCCAGTTTGAGTAGATATACCATAACGATGCTTCTCTTCGCTTAACTGAACTTCCTGGGTGATTTCTTGTAAATTATTACCAATTTCTATTTCATTTGCATCTAATAATTGAGTTAATAATTGCTGGGATATATTCATATTTGGCATTTGTTGTTCACTTATTAATGTTTCTCCTGTTTCGGTATAATCTGGCTCAATAATTAAAGATGTTTTCCTTTCATCTTCTAATATTTCCTCTTTTTCTTTTAATTCATTAGGTTTCTCTCTAAAATTTATTTTTTCAATATTTAAATCTTCAGGAATACCTTTATAAGCAAAATCAATATAAATAATTTCTTCTGATGGATATAATTTAATTTCAATCATATCTTCTTCTACATTGATAATTTCACCAGTCCTTGAAAATGGTATATTTCCTGAAAAAAATATATCAATCCAAGTATTTATAGTTAAATTGTTTTGTAGGGCATATGATGTATTTTCATCCCTACTTAATAAATATATATTTTCAATAGTTTTATCTACCAATGTTTTATTATTTATAAGTAACAATTCTTCTACACTTGAATTAATATTAATTAATTTTATTTTTGATTTATCTATATATTGAATAATGAATTTTTGTTCATGAAATTTTTCATTTGAAGGAGAATCTATTTCAATAAAATCTTTCAATTGTAAATATAAGTGATTACTAGGTTCAGACATTATCTTATATTTATAGTAGAAATTTTTTATTTATAATAAAACTGATTTAAGGACATATATTAATATAAATAAAATGAATTATAACGATTTAACTGCCGTTGTTAATAAACTTTCATTGTTAAATGAAGATGAACAATTGCTTATAAAAAAAAAAGTTGAATTATCTAATAATACCTATCAATTAATACAATATAATAAAAGTAAATTAAATAAAAATAATTATGATGATTATGGTTTATTTCGTTCAATTATTTTTAATCTAAATAATAAAAATATGGTATGTTATTCTCCACCTAAATCTTTGACATTTGAATTGTTTCAAAAAAAAATAAATAATAGTGTTATCGTCGAAGAATTTGTCGAAGGAACTATGATTAATTTATTTTATGATGAAAATACCTGGCAAATTGCGACTAAAGGATCTATTGGTGGCAATTGTAAGTTTTATCAAGGAGAAGGAAGTCAAACATTTTATGATATGTTTAAGCAAACATGCGATGAGGTTAATTTTAATTATAATATATTACCTACAGAATATAGTTATAGTTTTATTATGCAACATACTAACAATAGAATCGTAAAACCTTTAAAAAATAATAATTTATATTTTATAACAGCCTATAAGATTGATAATATTAATGATGAAATTAAGGTAGAAGATTTAATTGGTAGTAATGAAATGAAATTAATAACCTCAAAAATGATTGAGAATACACAAATAAAATTTCCGGAACAATATGGAGAATTTTCTAAGAATGAAATTCATAATATGGATGAATATTACAATATTTATGCCTCAAAAAATACAAAATATAGTATTATGGGTGTCATATTTAAAGATAATATATCTGGCTTGCATATGAAATTGCGTAATCCAAATCATCAAGAAATTCATGCGTTAAAAGGAAATCAGTGTAAAATTCAATATATTTATTTAAATTTACGTAAAAATGGTAATATTAATAAATATTTACAATTCTATCCAGAAGATAGAAATACATTTTCTATATTACGTACTCAAATGCATTCTTATTCAAAACAATTATATGAAAATTATATTGATTGTTATATTAAAAAAATGAAACCTTTGAAAGAATGGCCATATGAATATAGAACACATATGTTTAATATTCATAAAATTTATTTAAATGAATTGATTGAAAATAAACAAAAAATTACAAAGCATATTATTATTCAATATATAAATGATTTACATCCATCGCAGCAAATGTATGCATTAAACTATAATTTAAGGAAAAAAAATATGGAGGTTTTTGCTATGGAAATAAATAAAAATGAAGAGAAGAAAAAGGAAGAAGAAGACAAAGAAGAAGAAGAAACTTTAGACTGCTAATTAAATAAAATTATTATTTATCTATTTGATAAGTAAATAATAATTATAAAAATAATTTATAGAAATAATTTATTTAAATTGTTCGCGAATTGTTTCAAATAATTCAATCGTTTCCTGAAAAATATGATTAAAAAGGACTTTTACATTATCAATAGATGCTTTTTCTTCTTCTTTAAATCCCAATCGAATTAAAATTTCGTTATCATGGGGATGATCTTTATTAAATCCACAATACGTTAACGTTTTTTCATGTTCATAATAATTATTATACATGAAATATTCCAATACTTTACCAAGTGTATAATCTTGATCAATAAAGGTAACATCAAACGAGTTAGCGATAGTTGAACGAGAGTTCTCTATTTTAATTTTATTTGATTCAAAATTAAAATTTTTTAATTCATTTATTAAAATCTCACATGCCTTTTTTACCAATTCTTGATTTTTATAAATTCCAATAGATTCAATTTTAAAATCAAAACTATCAGTTATAAAATATCGTTGACAATCCAATAAATTCCAATTTTTCTTTTCCATTGCTAGTAGAGAACTTTCGGTATTAGCCTTCTTTAATTCTTTTTCTTTTATATCCCAGTGTTTCTCTGATTTTTCAAGGTCAATTGTATTTCCATATGCGCACGTTGAAACTACATTATACATTCCGCTTTCCTTTGCTGTAGCAATATGAAACTTACAACTCAAATCGATTTCCTCTCCATCTAAATTATTTGAAATTTTTGGCTTTAGACGAATATAATCAATATATCTATTTGTAATTGGACACGGTGGAAACATTTTTCTAACAATTTTTTCATCTATAAATTTTTTTAGTTCATTATCGTAAATTTGAAAATCTT
>Ga0206129_10006754_pt1 | contig 11535 bp, 8 predicted proteins | sample Helgoland_Spring_8_FD_148616 | JGI IMG/M metagenome (GOLD analysis project Ga0206129, IMG submission 148616) | Pelagic subsurface seawater microbial communities from Kabeltonne, Helgoland, North Sea - Helgoland_Spring_Bloom_20160502_2 | ecosystem: Environmental > Aquatic > Marine > Epipelagic ...
TTGGACGCATATTAAGAAAGCAGAAAGGCTCGAGCACATGACCGATCCAACCTATACACCGCCTGCCAAATGGACATGGGACAATGAAAGCGGGGGCCGTTTTGCGTCAATCAATCGGCCCATTGCAGGACCTACAACCGACAAAGCCTTGCCAGTTGGAAAACACCCTTTTCAGCTTTATTCACTGGCCACGCCCAATGGGGTCAAGGTCACTATGATGTTCGAAGAGTTGCTGGCCGCTGGCCACACGGGTGCCGAATACGACGCGTGGCTGGTCAATATTGGTGAAGGCGATCAGTTCGGCTCGGGATTTGTTGACGCAAATCCAAATTCCAAGATTCCCGCTCTTGTCGACCACAGTGGTGGTGCACCGCTGCGCGTATTCGAGTCGGGATCGATCCTGATACATCTGGCCGAAAAGTTTGGCGCCTTCCTGCCGATCTCGGGACCGGATCGTACAGAGGTATTTAATTGGCTGATGTGGCAAATGGGGTCCGCACCGTTTCTTGGCGGCGGCTTTGGTCATTTCTATGCCTATGCGCCAGAAAAATATGAATATCCGATCAACCGCTACGCAATGGAAACCAAACGCCAACTTGACGTGCTTAATCGCGAATTGGCAGATCGTCCTTTCATTGCCGGCGACGACTATTCCATCGCTGATATGGCGATCTGGCCTTGGTATGGCCAGTTGTGCCTTGGACGGCTCTATAACGCGGCTGAATTTTTGGACGTTGAAAGTTACACCAATGTCATGGACTGGGCCAAGCGGATTGATGCCCGCCCTGCAACGCTTAGGGGATGCATGGTAAACCGCGCCTTTGGTCAGCCTGAGTCGCAATTGCACGAGCGTCACGATGCAGGTGATTTTGAAACGCAAACGCAGGACAAGATTGCACCGCCCGTAAAAGACGCCTGAATTCGTGTTACTCATGCCCATGTGTATGGGGCGCGCATTTGTACGCCTCTTGGCATCTCTTATGATCTGCGTTCAAACGCCGGTCGGTACTTTCCAGATGATGAGTGTAGAAAAACCTGCTTTGCGTCTTTTATGTCCAAAAGCGTGCTAGTGTCGGCCCACCTGCCGGCAAATCAGGATGACCGGCAACAAACCTACAGCAACGATCACAAGGCTTGGCACTGCGGCGCCTTCCAGACGTTCATCTGAGGCAAGGCGAAACGCCTGAACAGCAAGCGTGTCATAATTGAACGGCCGCATAATCAAAGTAGCAGGCAGTTCTTTCATGACGTCGACAAAGACAATTAACACGGCCGTCAAAAGGCTGGGCGTAAGGATTGGCAGATGCACCCAGCGCAATGTGGCCAACGGCCCTTTGCCCAGCGATCGGCTGGCGGCATCCATGTTCGCATGGACCAAGGATTGACCGCCTTCATAAGCACCAAGAGCTGCGGCCAGAAAACGCACCATGTAGGCACAAACCAACAACCATATTGATCCGGTCACCAACAGCCCGGTCGAGACATTAAAAGTTGCGCGCATCCACGCATCAAGAGCATTGTCAAACGCAGCAAATGGCACAAGCAGACCCACGGCGATGACACCACCCGGCACTGCATACCCCAATCGCGCTACATAGCCAGCCAAAGCAGAGGAGCGGCCGGGCCGCATCCGTTGATAAAACCCAAGTGCAATCGCCGCGACCACCGTCAAAACTGCAGCTGTGGATGCCAGAACAAGCGAGTTGCGCACAAAACGCAGATATCGATCGCTGAACAGATTCTGTTCCGACTCCCACCCTAGGCTCATCAAGGCAACCAATGGAAAAACAGCACCAAAGAGAACAGGTGCACCACACAAGATCACCGCCATCCACGCTTGAACACCTTCGAGTTTTAAAGGCGGTTCATGTTTTTGGCCACGACTTGTGTCGTGATATTTCGCCTGCCCCCGCTGCGCGCGCTCCAAAACGGCGAGCAGCAATGCAAAGCTCAGCAAGCAAACAGCGAGCTGTGCAGCGCCTGCGCGATCGCCCATGGAAAACCAGCTGGTGTAGATCCCAGTGGCAAAAGTCTGCACCCCAAAGTAAGACACCGTTCCAAAATCAGCGATGGTCTCCATTACTGCAAGCAGAACGCCTGCGGCAATTGCAGGGCGCGCCAGCGGTAGACTGACTTTTAAAAACGCCGCCCACGGACGTGACCCCAAAGCCCGTGCCGCTACAAAAGTTGATCCGCTCTGTTGCAAGAACGACGCCCGAGCCAGAAGATACACATAGGGATAAAGAACCAGCACCAACATCAATGCCGCGCCACCCAGACTTCGGATTTCAGGAAACCAATAGTCACGTGGCCCCCAGCCCATCGTCGCGCGCAGTGTAGATTGCACAATGCCCGGATGGTCCAGAATACTGGTGTAGGCATAAGCCAGCACATAGGCCGGAAAGGCCAACGGCACCACAAGCGCTATCTCGAAAAAGCGAACTCCTGGAAAGCGGGTCATCGTTACCAGCCACGCAGCGCCAACACCCACGGCAAAGGTCCCGAGCGACACCAATACAATCAAAAGCGCGGTATTAGCGGTGTATCGCCCAAGTACTGTGTCGATCAGATGCGCAATCGTATCTGTTCCACCGGTCAGCGCGGCAAGCAAAACGGCCAGCATCGGCAGCAGACACAAAAGCGCTATGCCACACGCAACCACAGACAATGCTCGACGAGACAAAGCTGCGCGCCGCGATATAGCGAAAGAGGATCGTGTAGACGTCAAGGCCTGCCTCGGGTTGCTCGCCGCTTTATCCTAGTTTTTATATCGGGTTTCCAGCCCAAAGGATGCGCATGCGTCAGTCGTAGCTACGCTGATCATCGATCACCAGACCATCCTTGGGCAAAGAACCGGGCGCGACAATTTCGACGACACCTTTTAATTTGAGAATCTCAACGACGCTGGCAGAATAGTCCTGCCTGTCGCCGCCAGTGCTTTCCAATTGTACCGTCATCGCATCCTGTTGCGCGTCCCGAGTGGCAATAACACGCGCGCGCATGATTTCAGGATGCCGGGCCACAAGTGCTGCCACCTGTTCCGGACGCACAAACATGCCCTTGATCTTGGTCGTCTGGTCGGCACGGCCCATCCAGCCCTTGATGCGCATGTTGGTACGGCCACAGGGGCTTTGCCCGGGCAAAACAGCACTCATATCACCCGTGGCAAAGCGGATCAGCGTATAGTCAGGGTTGAGTGAAGTTACAACCACCTCGCCCACATCGCCTTCGGCTACAGGATCGCCCGTTCCCGGCGTCACGATTTCAACAATCACGCCTTCATCCACGATCATCCCGTCCATCGCCGGCGTCTCATAAGCGATGTTACCTAAATCAGCCGTCGCATAAGACTGAAGACACGCAATACCCCGTTCCGCATATTCCTGCCGCAAGGATGGAAACAACGCGCCCCCGCCAACAGCTGCCTTGGTGAACTGCAAAGTCACGCCCATATCGTCAGCCTTGTCCAAAATTACCTTCAGGTAATCAGGCGTGCCTGCGTAGGCGGTTGTGCCGATATCGCGCGCGGCGGTCACCTGCAATTCCGTTTGGCCTGTTCCAGCAGGCAGCACGGTCGCCCCCACGGCCCGCGCGCCACTTTCGAATATCATGCCAGCAGGCGTCAGATGATATCCAAAACAATTCTGTACGATATCCTTGGCGCCAAAGCCTGCCGCGTGCAGGAACCTGCCCATGCGCCACCAGTCATGGGTAATCCCGCCCGGTTCATAAATCGGGCCGGGCGATTGAAAAATATGGGCCACATTACCAACTGCAATTCCTCCAAATGGCGGGCGCGCCTTTTGCCATTCAGACAGCTCTGACTTGCGTAAGACCGGCAATTTTGGCAAATCCGCTAGGCTGTGCACGGATGCAGATGCGTTCCGCCAATCATCTGGCGCAGTCGTTGCCCTATCCAAACGATCGCGCAGAGCCTCCATTTGCGCTGCCTCTCGTGCATCTGCAGACCGGGTTTCCAGATCGTCAAAATATGTCGTTCCTGCCATTTTCCAGACTCCGCTTGTGAAAATATGCTCTCGCTACGAGGACCTATCGCCTCACGGTGTCCACACAGTCAGCAGTTCAAAATGACGTACACGGCCAAAGAGCTAAAGATCGACGCCCAGACATCAGCTGAGCCAGCGCTTGCGCCGACGGTATGACCGTACATCGCGGAACGACTTGCGCCCCTCTTCAGACATACCAAGGTAGAACTCTTTTACATCCGGATTCTCGCGGAGTTCGGCCGCTGGGCCATCCATGACCACGCGACCGCTCTCAAGTATATAACCGTAATGCGCAAAGCGTAGCGCGACATTTGTATTTTGCTCAGCCAGCAAGAATGTCACGCCTTCATTTTCATTCACCGACTTCACAATACCAAAGATCTGTTCAACCAATTGCGGTGCCAATCCCATCGAAGGTTCATCCAAAAGGATCGTTTCAGGCCGTGACATCAAAGCGCGGCCAATCGCCGTCATCTGTTGTTCACCGCCCGACGTATATCCCGCCTGACTCTTACGACGCTCGCGCAAACGTGGAAAATAATTATAAACCATTTCAAGGTCGGCAGCGATCGCGCCCTTTCCGTCCATCCGAGTATAGGCACCCGTCATCAGATTTTCCTCGACGGTCAGGTGCTCGAAACAGTGACGTCCCTCCATCACCTGAACAACGCCTGCCTTGACCAGGTCTGCGGGGTCTTTTTCCGCAACATCTGCGCCGTTGTACTGGATCGATCCCTTGGTGACCTCGCCACGCTCACTGGCCAGAAGCCCTGAAATCGCCTTGAGTGTTGTCGTCTTGCCAGCTCCATTCCCGCCCAGCAACGCAGTGATGCCCCCTTTGGGCACCTTCAGGCTCACGCCCTTCAACACGAGAATTACGTGATTATAGATCACCTCGATGTTGTTGACCTCCAAAACGGTCTCTGCCTCGACTTGGGCATCCAGCATGGGTCACACCTTCATTGTTCCGAAAATTACTTAAGTTTCCGGCGGCAACGGTCGCTGCCGCCGGAAGTGTTCATTCTCAGCAGTTGCCAGGAATATTGTTCTCAGAAGCATAAGAAGCGCTGTCTTCTTCGATCAGTGGCCCAATGATACTGCTATCAGTCGCCTTGAATTCAGAAATCAGCGACCATGCGCCAGCGCTCGCATCCCATTGAGTCACACCAACCAGAGCGTCACCACCATGATTCGCACAGCTCACTGTAAATTCGGGCCCAAAGTTTGGCAGACCCAGCGATGCCATTTTGGCCTCGTTGATCTCTAACGCTTCCATCCCGTCACGCATCATCGCCGCCGTGATGTCTGCTACACCATGGATGCCTTGCGCAGTTTTTACCGCTTCGGCTGCAAGCATCGCCGCATACATGCCACGGTTGTACAGCACTGTACCAACCTGATCACCGGCACCGGCAGCCAAGCCTTTATCAACAACATGCGTATTAATGTCATCAAAGATCGGGAAATCCGAACCCACACCGTGGAATGTCAGAGCCTTGTAGCCCGTAGCCGCGTCACCGGCTGGCAACACATCATTTTCAGAGCCAGACCACCAAATGCCAATAAAGTTTTCCATCGGATAGCGAATGTTAACCGCTTCCTGAATTGCCACTTGGTTCATGACGCCCCAACCCCACATCAGGACATTATCAGGACGCTCACGGCGGATTTGCAGCCACTGAGACTTCTGCTCTTGGCCAGGGTGATCAACTGCCAATTCCAGCAGCTCAAAACCGTGCTTTGCCGCCAACCCCTGCAATGTACGGATTGGTTCCTTGCCATAGGCAGAGTTGTGATAAACAAGTGCAATTTTCTTGCCGCTGATATCACCATTGTTGGTTTCCAGCAGATAGTTGATAGCACCCGACGCACCATCCCAATAGTTTGCAGGATAGTTAAACACGTGACTAAAAACGTTGCCGTTCTTTGCCGAGGTCCGGCCATAACCCATTGAGTGGACCGGAATGTCATCAGCGGTAGCTTTGGGGATCAGCTGATAGGTGATACCTGTGGACAACGGTTGATAGACCAGCGCACCTTCGCCCTTGGTCGACTCGTAGCATTCAACACCTTTTTCAGTGTTATAGCCCGTTTCACACTCTAGCAGGCGCGTCATCACACCACCGATGCCACCGTCACGTTCGTTGAGCAGCGTCAAATAGTCGGCATAGCCATCCGCAAACGGAATACCGCCCGCAGCATAAGCGCCTGTTCGATAGCTAAGTGACGGGAACACAAGGTCCGCCATCACCGGGCTTGCCGCCATCATGGCGGCTGTTGCCCATGTTGCCAGTTTCATTTTCATCGGGGTCTCCTCCCTTGGTTTTTCCGATATGCAGGCCTTGCAGCCCGGACTTAGGGCGGGGTTTCACTCCGCCATTATTGGTGGCGCTCCCTTTAGTGCGGAAACGGCCACAATCTCAGTTTTTCCTTAGCTACGCGCCAAAGTTGCGCCATTCCGTGCGGCTCAGCAATCAAAAAGATGATGATCAATCCGCCGACAATTACCAATTGAAAGTGCGCCACAATGTCCGTGGGCCATCCCAGCAGATCAACGCCAACCAGTTTCAGCACCACTGGCAGCACCACAAGAAACGCAGCACCAGCGAATGACCCAAAAATGCTGCCAAGGCCCCCGATAATAATCATGAACAGCACGATAAATGATTTCTGGATGCCAAAGACTTCACCGACTTCAACAGCGCCCAGATACACGGCAAAGAACAGCGCACCCGACACACCCACAAAAAAGGATGACACCGCAAAAGCAGTCAGCTTTGCCTTGAGCGGGTTTACTCCGATGATCTCAGCCGCGATGTCCATATCGCGTATGGCCATCCACTGTCGCCCCATCGACCCACGTGTCAGGTTGCGCGCGATAATGGCCGAACCAATCGTGAAGACCAAGCAGAACAGATAGGTAGCCCAGGCCTCTGTGTTCGCCCCCGTGACCTCAATACCAAATACCGTTCGTTCTGGGGCGTTGATCTGGCCCGAAGCAGAATAGTTGTAGAACCACGCGACCTTGTTGAAAAGCCAGACAAGGAAAAACTGCGCCGCAAGTGTTGCCACAGCAAGGTAAAAACCTTTGATTCGTAAGCTTGGCAATCCAAACGCAGTCCCGACCGCGGCGGTGATACCACCAGCAAGTATGACATGAAAAAAGATATTTACGTCAGGAAAAGAAGTCATAAGCTTATAACAGGCATAGGCACCAACAGCCATGAAACCGCCCGTGCCCAATGATACCTGACCACAGTACCCGGTCAGTATATTCAACCCAATCGCAGCAATGGCATAAATCAAGAACGGCAAAAAGATCGAATTGACCAGATAATCATCCATGACAAACGGCAAGACTAATACCGCAAATGCCAGAACGGCATAATATCTATAACGGTCAAACCGTATCGGAAAAGTCTGACTATCCTGCGGATATGTCGTCGAAAAATCCCCGGCCTCACGATAAAACATCTCAGGCTCCTCCGCCAACGTGCGCCAAAGGCGTCGCTTTAACCAACATTTCAGGTTTTCCCGTTTTGCCATAGTCCAACCGGTTTCCGTGGCCATAATAGGCTTGGGAAGTGGGAGTCGGTTCTATGAGTGTCATTCTTGATGACATCCGTCGTCTAGAAACAGCGTATGCACGCGGCGAAATCAATGCCATGGATTTCGCCGCTGCCAAAGCCGATTTGTTCGAAGCTGTGCCAGAGGTGCGAGAAGTTGCAAACTCACGCGGGCCAGACACTGGTTCAATTCGGACGCGCTCCGGCGTCGGTACGGCTTTATTGCTCTGCTTACTGATCCTGGTGGTGTGCGTCAGCATAGCGCTGCTCCTGACAGGGGACATCATGCTATCTGCGACACTCGCCATTACAGTACTGGCCGCATTGACTGTATCGCTTTTCCGCCAGCTCGACGGCTGACAAGGCATCGGGCGGGCGGGTGTCGCGAGGGTTTCCCTCGCGCAGTCGTTCGGACGATGATCACACTCGTTCAATGATCTTCTCCCCAAACAGCCCCTGCGGCCGGAACACCAGAAAAATTAAAGCCAGAACATAGGCAAACCAATTCTCAGTGGCCCCCCCAACCATCGGCCCAATAAGAAACTCAAAAAGTTTCTCACCTACGCCGATAATCAAGCCTCCAACAATAGCCCCTGGAATGGACGTGAACCCGCCCAACATCAGCACTGGCAAAGCCTTGAGTGCAATCAAACTAAGCGAAAACTGCACGCCTGATTTGGCACCCCACATGATTCCCGCAACCAGAGCGACAAAGCCGGCTGACGACCATACAAGAATCCAGATAAAGTTTAGCGACACTCCCACGCTCAACGCGGCTTGATGGTCATCAGCCACCGCTCGCATGGCACGGCCCTGTTTTGTATATTGCGAAAAAAGCACCAATACAGTCACAAGAATTACTGCGATCAAGGTCGCGACAAGGTCTAATTTATCGATGAAAAAGCCAAAAAAGCCATCTCCACCGAACCAGGCAGTGTTTTCTTCGATCCAAAAGCTTGCTCCTTGTGGCAGGCCAACATCAAGCTTTTTGATCTCAGACCCCCACATCAGATCGCCAACACCTTCAAGGAAATATGCCAAGCCAATTGTTGCCATGAACAGTATGATTGGCTCTTGCCCGACTAAAAAACGGAAAACTAACCGCTGAACCAACCAAGCTAAAAGTACCATCACCATCATTGTCAAAATGATCGCCAGAAAAGCGGGCACATGCCACCCAAAGTGATGAACATCTGTTCCAAAAGTCGCATTGATCAAATGAGCAAAAGGTATCTGCCCTTCCATAATTCCAACCAACGTCAGTGCAGCAAACAGCGCCATAACGCCCTGCGCGTAATTGAATATGCCAGACGCCTTAAAGATTAGAACAAAGCCAAGCGCGACCAGCGCATAAAGCACCCCAGCCATCAACCCATTCAGCACAACTTCAACGCCATAAAGAAACTGGTCTGGCATCACATCATCTCCACTTGCATCACGGGGTGCGCACTATTGCGCAAAGGTGGGCTCGCCATTGCCGCCCAAGCACTACGCGTGCGCGGCATCCGCTGCGCCGCGATGGAAAAAGCCCTTAAATCAGTCATGTGCGACTCCCAGATAGGCGTCAATCACTGCTTGGTTGCCACGCACTTCGTCGGGCGTTCCGTCACCAATCTTCTTACCGTAATCCATTACGACGACCCGGTCGCTCAGATCCATCACCACACCCATGTCATGTTCAATCAGCGCAATCGTCGTTCCAAATTCATCATTCACATCTAGGATAAAGCGGCTCATGTCCTCCTTCTCCTCTACGTTCATCCCAGCCATCGGCTCGTCCAACAAAAGCAAGGATGGCTCTGCCACAAGGGCACGGGCCAGTTCGACCCTCTTTTTCAAGCCATAGGGCAGACGTGCTACTGGAGTTTTCCGAATGGCCTGAATTTCAAGGAAATCAATGATCTTTTCAGCGACTTCCCTGTTTTTTGTCTCTTCGGCCTCGGCCTTGCCTCTCCATAGCGCTTGGGTAAACAGCCCCGTTTTCATGTGTGTTAGACGCCCGGTCATCACGTTGTCGAGAACGCTCATTCCTTCGAAAAGTGCGATGTTCTGAAAGGTCCGGGCGATTCCTTGCCGCGCCACTTCAAACGGTTTCATCTGAGGACGCGGTTGGCCCTTGTAAAACACTTGCCCCTCTTGCGGGACATAAAATCCAGAAATGACATTCAGCATAGATGATTTACCAGCCCCGTTCGGGCCAATGATTGCGCGAATCTCGCCTTCTCGTATGTCGAAAGAGATGTCCCTGATCGCCTCAACGCCACCAAATCGCAGCGTGATATTTTTCATTTCCATTACCACGGGGCCAATCTGGCGACCATCCGCGGTCATGTATCCTTCGGTCTGATCCAGCATCAGGTCCAGCCCTTCATTGTTTCAAGTACAAACATACAACACCAGTTCTTACGGGATGGTGCGCGGGGCGAAGGCAAAGCCGAGCGTCGTCCCACCATCATTCCGCCGCCATCCGCGAGGAAACAGATGAAACAGCCGCATCACACATATTCAATGTGGCCGAAATCGAACCTTTGCGCCCATCTTCATAGGTCACTTCAGTCGTCGTAGACACGTCTGAAGATCCGTCATACAGGGCAGTAATAATATCGGCATATTTTTCCTCAATGATCCGACGGCGCACCTTGCGTGTCCGAGTCAGTTCACCATCGTCGGCATCCAGTTCTTTATGCAACACAACAAACCGGTGAACTTGGCAACCAGACAGCATTTCATCTTCAGCAACACTGCGGTTCACGTCTTCCACATGGGCCTTGATCGTCGCAAGAACCTGAGGATGCTGCGCGAGTTCCTGATAAGAGGCATAGCCGATATTGTTCCGTTCGGCCCAATTACCCACCGCCGTTAAGTCGATATTGATAAAGGCTGCACACTCAGTCCTGCCGTTGCCAAACACCACCGCCTCCAGGATATTGGGGAAAAACTTGAGCTTATTTTCAACATATTTGGGCGCAAACAGTGATCCGTCGGCCATTTTACCCACGTCCTTGGCGCGATCAATGATACGCAAATGACCGGTATCCGGTTCGATAAAGCCCGCATCACCAGTGGCCACCCACCCCTCGACGTCTTTCGTATCGGCAGTGCTTTCTGCATTTTTATAATACTCAACAAACACACCCGGCGAGCGGTAAAACACTTCGCCATTGTCCGCGATCTTGAGTTCCACACCCGGGCACTGCACGCCCACTGTGTCACTGCGCACTTCACCATCAGGTTGCGCTGTAATGAACACAGTCGCTTCGGTCTGGCCATATAGCTGTTTTAGGTTGATGCCCAAAGAGCGATAGAAATCAAAGATTTCAGGCCCGATTGCCTCGCCCGCTGTATAACCAACACGCACCCGGCTAAATCCAAGCGTGTTTTTGAGCGGGCCATACACCATCAACTCGCCAAGCGCGTATTTCGCCCGGTCTACAAGCCCTGTGCTCTTACCGTCTAATATCCCCGCCCCCACTTTGCGCGCGTGCTCCATGAAGTAATGGAACATACGCTGCTTTAGCTTTCCCGCATCCTCCATCCGGATCATGACGTTAGTCAACTGAGTCTCGAACACGCGAGGCGGCGCAAAATAGTAAGTTGGGCCAATCTCCCGCAAGTCCACATGCATGGTTTCAGCATTCTCAGGACAGTTGGTACAAAACCCTGTCCAAACAGCCTGCCCTACCGAAAATATAAAGTCTCCAACCCAGGCCATTGGCAAATATGCTAAAATATCATCTGACTGCCGCAGGTCATCAAATTCAGAAGATGACTTGCTGGTTTCGATCACATTACGGTTGGACAAAACAACGCCCTTAGGCTTCCCCGTTGTCCCAGAGGTATACAGCATCACACAGATGCTGTCGTAATCCAGCTTGGCAATACGTCGCTCAACCTCGGGCCTCAACGCGTCAGCATTAGAACGCCCCGCGTCCTGCACGTGACTGTACTGATGCAATTTAGCG
>Ga0206129_10006757_pt1 | contig 11534 bp, 12 predicted proteins | sample Helgoland_Spring_8_FD_148616 | JGI IMG/M metagenome (GOLD analysis project Ga0206129, IMG submission 148616) | Pelagic subsurface seawater microbial communities from Kabeltonne, Helgoland, North Sea - Helgoland_Spring_Bloom_20160502_2 | ecosystem: Environmental > Aquatic > Marine > Epipelagic ...
AAGATATCAATCATTATTTTATAGTCAATTATTTTTAGATAGAATTACTAGTATTGAAGCAAAACTTGGTTATATAATATTAAGAGATCAAGTTTATAGACATATTATTAGACATAAAAAAATAAAAAAATGTTCAACAGATATATATTTTAAAAATATTACTAAATTTGCATATGAATTTTGTGAAAAATACAAACATATTTTATCAAATAATGAATTTTGTTTTGCTCTTTTACCATTAAGACACACAAATATATTTAAAAATCAAGAATATACAATGAATCAAGCTTGGTTAAAAATTAAGTGTTTAAATGATACAACTTTTAATAATGAAGTTAGTATTAATATTTATAAAAATTTTTTAAAAGCAGCTTATGAAAGGGCATCAGAAAAAACAATATATTTATTAGATTTACCTTTTGATAAATATGAAAAAGAAATTGAAGAAAAAGATTCTATGATTAATGAAAATATGATGATTAATACAATAGAAAATCCTTATAATGTAGAATTTGATATTGATAATAATATAATGGATTTTATATGGTATTTTCAAGATATATTAGATAAAAATGTTATGAGTTATTCAAAAGAAGATTTCTTTTTTGATTTTGATAAAAATAAAATAGTTAATGAATGTAAAAAAATATCACCAAATACAAAAATAATATTATCTATAAGTGGTGGAATTGATAGTATGATATTATCTTGGATATTTAAAGAACTTGGATTAGATTTTGTTATGGTTCATATAAATTATTCTAATAGAGAAGAATGTGAAAAAGAAAAAGAATTTTTATGTCATTGGAAAAAGTATATTAATAAAGATTTATATGTTAGGGATATATATGAAATAAATAGAAAAGATTGTATGAAATATGATATGAGAAAAATTTATGAAAGTTATACAAGAGATGTGAGATATAATGCATATGTTCAAATAATGAAAAAAATGAGTTGGAGAACAGATAATTGTATTATTATATTAGGACATAATCATGATGATTGTTTTGAAAATATATTAACAAATATTAAAAATAAACAGAATTACACAAATTTAGAAGGAATGGAATATTATAGTTTAATAAATTTTAAGGATGATAATATAACATTTTGTAGACCAATGGTTGATATTACTAAAAAAGAAATATTTGAATTTGCACATTCAAATTTAATTCCATATTTATATGATAGTACTCCAAAATGGTCTCAAAGAGGTCAAATTAGAGATATTGTTAAACCAACTTTAGAAAAATGGAGTCCTGAAGTAATAAATGGATTTCATAATTTAAAAAGTGTTTTATCTGATTCATTAGAATGTGTTGATATGTTAGTAAATGTTTGGATAGAAAAAAAATATAAATCTCTTGAATATTATTTTGATGCTTCAAGAGATTTAATAAATAGATTTGAAAATACAAAATTTAGTTTTATTAAAATAAAATTAGAAGAATTAGTTGAAAATGAAATGTTTTGGAATAGATTATTAATAAAATTAGGAATGAGAACAAGTATAAAATCTCTAAATAATTTAATGTTAAAAATACATTTAATTAAAGAAAAGTTCTATAAAACTGATTGTAATAAAATAACTACCATAGTATTATGTAAAGAACATAAATTTTATTATTGGAGAACTATAGAAACAGAAAGTAGAAAAAGTAAATTAATATTTTCTTTTAATGATATCTAACTAGTTTATTTAATAGATAAATACTAAGTAGGGGGAGATTTTTCATTTGTTTCAATAATAGATACTCCAATAACTTTATTATTTTCTATAATTTTATTTACTTTTATTAATAAATTATTATTTTTTAAAAAGTAGTTATTATTATTCCTATTTATATTTTTAGTTTTTTTGGGATATAAAATTGAAATATTTGATATTCCAAACATTGAAATAATATTTATACTTGTTGTATTATAAGGCATCCTTCTTTTATTTTTTAAATTTCTGTTAAATTCAATGAATTTTATACTGTTTGGTAAATTTAATGATATATTTTCACATGAAAATTTTTTATCACAACTAATATATTTTATAGAATTTGGTAAATAACTTAAAATATTTGTTTCAAACAATAATTTATTTTTATTTATATTAAACTCAATTCTTTTCACATCATCTAAAATAATATTTTCTTTCAAACTTAAAGTATATATTTTATTATATAACATTTTAGGATTTTTTTTTAAATATTCTGATAAATTATTTATTAAATCAGAATTATCATTTTTAATTAAAATATAAGATTTGTTATTTTTAATTAATTTTAACAAATAATCTTCTTTAAAAACTATTTTACCATCAAAAAATTCTTCATTATGATTATCAAATATTTCATGTAATTTACTGTTTTCCAAGTAAGTTCCTATAATATCATTTGATTTTTCAGAAAACATATATAATTTAATATATATACTAATAAATTCAATTTTTCAGAAAAAAAAAATGAATATTTAACTAAATATATAACTTTAATAACAGAATTTACTACAAACTAATACAACAATGTCATTATTCTCTTCAGAATTTATTAAAGAAAATTTAATTAAAAATATTGATGAAAATTTAGTAATTTTATGTGAAAGTACAGGAGTAAATTCTTCTCATGGAATTGAACATATGAGAAAAGTTAAAGATAATTCAATTCAAGCAGTAAATTGTTGGAATCCAGTTTTAAATGAAATAACAGTATTAATGATTATATCAGCAGCATTTTTACATGATGCAGATGATCGAAAATTATTTCCAGGAAATGTAAATTATGAAAATGCAAGAGATATTTTAAATAAATCACAAATATTTGATGATGATGAAATAAATATGATTATAAGAATGATTGATTTAGTTTCAGCTTCTAAAAATAAAGACAATATTCCTTCTGATGTTATTGGAAATGAATGGATGTTAATTCCAAGATATGCAGATAGATTAGAAGCTTTTGGTAAAATCGGAGTTCAAAGAACAATAGAATATACAACTGAAGTTGGTATGGAATTTTATACACCAGAAACTTTAAGAATAAAAAATTTTGAAGAATTTAAAGAAAAAGTTCCAAGAAAAAGATATGATCAATATAATGGAATAAGTGCTAGTATGATAGACCATATTTATGATAAATTAATACACATTTGTGAATTTCCAATAAAAAATACCTTCTTTGAACAAGAATGTGAAAAAAGAAAACAAGATATGTTTAAAATGATATACGCTTTTGGAAACGGAGGAGAATTTACTGAACAAGACTTTTGGCAATTCGCTAAATAAAAATTTGTTAGCTTTATATTCAGTTAACAGATATATATTTTTATATTTTAGTGATAAATAATACTAAATAACAATAAATATCAATAAATATTAAAAATTGAATAATAGATTTATTGATTAATAAATAATAATTAAAAGTCAATAAATCAATAACAATTTGTTAAACTATTATATATCATGTCAAAGAAGAATAACAGTGTAAAGTCACATTTTAGAAGATTAAGAGACATTAGAACAGGTCAAATTACAAATCATGATAAGGGACATTCTCATCATATTGCATGTATTGTATTAGATAAACAGTATCTTAAAGGTGAATAATTTATCAATAGGTTATAATCATTATACTTTAACAAATTGTCATGTAAGAATTTCAACACATGCTGAAGTTCATGCAATAAATAAATTACCAACTGCTCCAAGAAAAAAAACACCAATAAACATGTATGTTTTAAGAACTGACAGAAATGGATTTATAAAGTATTCAAAACCTTGTAATCAATGTCAACAATATATGAAGAAAATTTTACAAAAAAGAAATTATTATTTAAAAAAAATTTATTACACTGTTGATGAAGAAAATTATGAAATTATGAAATTATAAAATTTATATAAATTAACTTTAATTTTTTAAATTCCAAAAATTCTGTCTTGGTTATAAATCCATTTAATATATTGTTATTTAATTTCATTAACTGAAATTTAGAACCAATGTTTGATAAATATTATTCTGTTATTTGATTTATAAAATATGTAAATCCTTCAAATGTTAAACATTCATCTTTATAATATTGAGCAATGTAATCTTCTTTTGAAAGTGTTTATTCTATTTTATTTGCTCTGGATTTATCAATGTCGCTATCACTATCACTATCACTATCACTATCACTATCACTATCACTATCACTATTATTGATATTATCTATATCAAGTGACAAATTAATTATTTTCTTCTTCAAGTATTGTTATTATTTTTTTCTTGTATTTATAACAATAAAGATTTATAATTTTTTCTTTATTTATATTTATTGATTTTATATAATCTTTAAGATTCAGGTATTTTTGTTTAAAATTATTAAAATTATTATAATTATTATAAATAGTAAAACTTATTTCATTTCTATTTAAAAAATTATTAAAACGAGGATCTATATTATTTTTTTTATATTTATCATTAAATTTGAAATTTTCAAGTTTTAGTTCAATAAAAATAGTCTTAATTGGAATTTTGTTTATTTTACAAATTTTATATGAAGTAAATATTTTAATTGAATTTGGAAGATTATTTATATTAATTTTTGAACGATAATTTTCAAAATATAATAATGAACTTGGAAGATATGTCATTATTCTATTATTTTTTATTTTACAATAATTTATATTATCTAAAAAAATACTATTTATATTTATAATGTTTATTCTTTTTTTTAAACTTGTATATATTTTTTCTTTTTGTTTTATTATACAAGAAAACATATTTTCACATATTTCATTATTTTCTGAATATTTGAAAAATATTACTAAAAATTGTTCATTTTCTGGATTATAAACAAAATCCATTATTTCTGCATATAATGAGAAAATATTTTTATCTATATATTTTTCAATAAAGGAATCATAATATTTTTCTAAATAATCCATATTTATTAAATTTACTTAAAAATTTTATTTAATAAATTATTTATTATTTATTATTTATTATTTACTAATAATACTTATTTTTAATTTACCTTGAATAAGTATGTTTGAATAAAATATAACTTTTTCTAATTTATCAACATTAACATAAGAATCAAATTTACATTCAAGTTTATTAAAATAAAATTTTCCTTTCTTTTTAGTTGCTACATTTGTTCCAAATCCTTTATGAAAACATGCTATTATTTTTTGATAATCCTCAGAATACTCTTTAACCTCATATTTATAATTCTTCTTTCTATAAACACTATGAACTTTATACAAACTTCTTGAATATAATTTTTTAATATTATCATACATTTTTACATCATAATTTTCATTATCTCTATTATCAGCAATCATTGAAAATAACTTATAAAGTAGTATAAAATCACTATGATGGTAATCTATTTTTTTAACATATTTCTTAATTACACTTGATTCTGTGTCTTCAAAGAACAAATCTTTTATTCCATTACTTAATTTATCAATTATACAAATTATTAAGAATACTTTTTTAAACATTGATTTACCATATTGATAAGCATGTAATAATGTAATACTTTGGAAAATATCCATTTTTGTATCAATTAATAATTTACCTAATTCAGTTAATATTTCGTTTTCAATTAATCCATGTTTTTCAATAAAACTAAAACCATCTTTTATTAAATTATCAGAAGGAGGTTGAATTAACTTTTTAAATACACCTTTTACTTCATCTACTGTTGCATCATCTTCTTTAATTGTACTTTCAATTTGCATAAACGATAAAGTTATATTTTTTAAATCTATCTTTTTAATTTCAGGTTCAGGATATCCAATTGCATCTTTCATTTCTTTTTCAGTATATAAATGATAACAATAACCATTTGTTGTGCGTCCTGCCCTACCTTTTCTTTGTTTCATTTGAGCCTGAGTTATTAATTGTTTTTTCATAACATTAACTTGTGTTTTAGGATCATAATAAACATCAATTTCTAAACCAGCATCAACAACATAAGTAATTCTATCTAAAGTAATTGAACTTTCTGCAACATTGGTTGCTATAAATATCCTTCTTGTATACTTTGAATTTAGTTTTTTGTATTCATCAGGATTTGAAATATATGGTTTTAATTCTTTAGGATAACTACTATATAAAGCCATAACAAAACTATCATCTAATTTTTCGTCTAACTTTTCAGCAATACTCATACATTCTGCTATTGAAGTTACAAAAAATAATATATCACCTTCAACATTCTTTTTTGATTTTATGTTTTTAATAATTTGATGTATCTTTTCAATACCTACATCAACATAACCATTTTGAACTTTCATTATACTTTTATCTAAAAATGTACTTTCAATAGGATAATTAGTCTCTCCTGAAAGAAATAGATAAGCAAATTTTAATTTTGAATAATATTTTTCAAATAATTTTTCATCAATTGTTGCACTCATAATTATTAATTTTAAAGGTCTCATATCTTTTTTCTTTCTCATTTCTACAGCATTTTTAACTAAATAAAGTAATAAATCTATTTGAATTTTACGTTCATGAGCTTCATCAATAATTAAAATATCAATATCAATTAGTAAAGGATCTTTTTTAATCATTGATATAATACTCCCATCAGTTGAAAATAATAAATTTGTTTTATTTGATACCATTCTTTCTCCTCTGTATTGATAACCAACATATTCACCTATTTCAACATCTAACGTTTTTGCAGCAAATTCAGCTGTTGCTTGTGTTATTATTTTTTTAGGTAATGTCATAACAGTTAATCCTTTATAACCTAATGTGTGAATAGCAAATTTTGGAACAAGAACTGATTTACCTGAACCAGTTTCGGATTTAACTAAAATCACATCATTTTGTTCTATTTCTTTAACAATATCTTTTCCTTTTTTGTAAGCAGGTAAATTAGACCACATTTTAGATAAAACTTTATAATCGTCACTATATTCTTTATCATTAAAAGGATTTTTATTTTTACCATCAGGATCAAAAATACCTATTTTGCTTTTATTACTAGTCATAGTTTTTATAAATTACGACAATAAAAAAAATTAAAAACAGTATTTGTATTTATACAATTATTTACATAAAGCTAGTTGTATTATTATTGTAATAAGAAATTTTATAATAAATTTTTCTTAAAAAAATAAATAAATTTTAATTTATAAATAAATAAATAAAAATAACTAAATAAAAATAAAATAATAGTTTATTATATATACAATGACAACAAAACTTGAACAAAACAAAAATAACAAAAGTGATTTAACACAAATTTTACAAACTTTAAATGAAACTAATCCTTCAACTGTTTCTTCACTTATTACTTTGATTTTTCCAAGTAATTATTGTTTTTAGCGAATTCTTAATAAAAGAAAAAAGTACAGCTAGAAACATTAAAGACAGAAAAAATAGACAAAATGTTTGTAGAATATTAACAAAGATAAGCGAAAGATTACCTAAAGAAGATTTTTCAAATGGTCTTATAGTTTTTGCTGGTATAAATGAGTATGATGATGAAATAATAAAAGTAATTTATCCAACAATTAAAACAAGTATTTTTTATTATAACTGTGGAGATAAATTTATAACTGATATAACATGTGATTATATTAAAACACATTCAGGAAATATTATTTTTGCTAATGGAGATATGTGTTTAATTTATAACTATAATGGAGGTAAATTTAATATGTTTAAAAATATTACTGCTAATTTACAAAAAAGACAAAGAAAAGGAGGTCAATCCGCTGTAAGAATTGCGAGATTAGCTGAAGAAACAAGACATAAATATGTTACAAAAGTGGTAGATTATTTAAATTTATTAGAAAGAGATGATAAAACATTATTATTTGGATCTAAAGAAATAATAGGAATGATTTTAGAAAATAAAACTTTATTACAAAAAATAGAATATAAAGGATTTTTAGAGTTTAATACACAAACAATAAATAATATTAGTAAATGGTGTAAATATTTGGATGAAACAAAACATGATGAATATGATAATTATTATGAAGAAGTTATAAATTGTTTACAAATTGATATTGATAAACTTGATTTTGATATCACAAATAAAGAAGAAATGAAATATTATTTAATTAAAACAAATAAAGAAGATATTAAAGAAAATAATAAACAAATACCATTTCCAAACAAAGAAAATAAATATTATGAACAATTATGTGGATTTGAATATATAGGAATCAAGTATTATGCGTTAAATAATGATTTTTATGAAGAGTAATTAAATATAAAAAATATTACTGATAAAATTTAAATAAATTTATTATATTTACTAATAATAAATTGATAAACAATTACAACAATTACAACAATTACATAAAGAATTACTATGTTCAAATCTTTCTTTTGGTTTTTTTTGAAGATAACACATTAAATTTTTTCTAAAACTAAAATATGAATTAAAAGTGTAAGTTATATTATATCCTTCAAAAATAAATGTAAAACTAAAATTTTTATCTATTTTATTATATTTGTTTAAATTATCATAATATTTTCTGTAAAATAAAGCTATTTTTTTTAATTTAATCATTATATTATGTTTTTCAAAATTTTGTGATAATCTTATTAAAACTTTATCTTTTTTTATAAAACTAAAAATCAAATTATTTTTATTTCTAATTTCATGAGAATCATAAATATTTATTTTTGTTATTTTATAAGGAATTTTTTTAATATTATTTTCAATGTTATTTATTTTTTTATAACTTTCAAAAATATTTAAATATTTTATATTATTAGAAAGATTAGATAATTTAAACTTTTTATTATTATTTATTCTATAAAATAAATATTTTACTGAGGAAGAAATATAACTTGGTTGTAAATAATTCAAGTCTTTTATATCAAGTGTTGATACGTTATTATTTATATATTTTAATAAATTATTACAATTAAATATTTTTAATTTATAAGAAAAACTATCATCAATTTCTAATTTAATTTTTTTATATATTTTATTTTTTAATAAATTAAGTAAAATACTTTTATAACAAATATTATGAGATTTATAAATACTTATTAAATAATTGTTTATTAAATCTTCAGTTTCTGTTCCTAATAAAACATTATTATTAATATAATCTTCTTTAAAACTATTTTTTATTATGAGATTTAATTCTTTATAATCCATATTTAATATATTTTAAATAATATTATTTATTTATAAAATCATTTTTTTAACAGCGGGGACTATTTTAAATGACACAAAAATATATTATTTTTTATATATTTTTGGAGATTTTCTATATTTCATTTTTATATTTTCAACATCTTTTTTAGTTTTTGTTAATGAAGATTTAAAATAATTTACATATGTTTTTAATTCAATATGTTTTATAGATTTTTTAATTGATTCTTTTATTAAATTATAGTTCATTGGTTCATCTTTTTTCATATAATATTTAAGTTGATTAAAAAATTTTTCTATAGGATTCTGAAAATGATGGTAAGGCAAAACATATACATAGTCATTTTTAGTTTTTATTATATAATCTTTTACATTTTGATTTCTATGACAACTTGCATTGTCCATTAATATTAATTTTTTTGTTTTATTTTTTACTAATTTTTTTATAAATTTAATTAATCTATCATGATCAGAACCGCCCTTTTCATATAATATCCAATCAAGAACTCCTTTTGTAGTTATAGCCATTATTAAAGTATATTTAACAAAAACTTTATTATCTTTAGTTATTTTATCAAGTCTTTTACCTATTTCAGTTCTTCCCTTTGATAAATGCAATCCAACTGAAATGCTTGTTTCGTCAATTGATATAATATCATCCAAATTATATTTTTTTATTTTTGAATAAAATTTTTTATATTCTTCATCATAATTTATTGGTTTATTATATCTTGTATCTGGTTTATGTGTCATTTGAACTTTTTTATAAGTCAAATTTGCATACTTGATAATATTTCCTAAATGAGTTTTTGATAAAGTTATATCTTTAAATTTTTTATGAAAATAACTCAATATATCAGTTAATGTTATAAATGGTTTCTTTTTTATTAATTATGTATTCAAGATGCATTTTTCTAACTTTATATGATCCTTCTTTTCTTGTTTTATTTTCAACTGTTCCATATTTTAAATATCTATTAACCCATCTAACTAAACTATATTTAGAGCATTTATAAATTTCACATACATTTTTCAAACTTAAACTGTGATTATTTAAATAATATTCAACAGCAGATAATTTATAATCTGTCGATTTATGTTTATTCATAATATAATTTAATTACAAATAATAAAATATTTATAATTAATTATTCAATTAACATTTAGTCTGTTATGTCTTAATGTATTTTTGTGCTTATCATAAGATGTTTTTGTAAACACTCCAAAATCACACATTTCACAATAATATTTAAATTTTTCTTTTCTTTCATCTTTTGTTGAATGATTGTTTAACTTATGAGTCAAATAATTATTTTTATTAGTTGTTGTAAAATCACATTTATCACAATTAAATATAATTTTTTCTTTTAATTGTTTTTTTCCTCTTTTTCCTGTTTTATGTAATTCTGTGTTATTGTGTTGTGTTATTAAATATTTAAGATTAGTATTATAATTACATTTTTCGCAATGATATTTATATTTTACTTCTTCTGTCATTTTATATTTAAAACATAAAATATTTTTAAATAATTTTATATATTTAAAAAACTATAAAATATTTAAAATTATAAATATTTATTTAATTAAAATTTATTTAAAAAAATAAATATATAATATTAATATATATATGAAATCTAAAGTCAAAAAGAAAAAAGATGATTTTGAAAATTTTGACTATATGAAAACTACTAAAGATAATATTAAAAATGTTATCCGTGATAATAATATCTTGTCAACTATCAATGATATTGTGATTAAAACTAATAAAATAGTTATTCACAGTTATCAATTTCTAAAACTTTATTTACTTTATCTGTACAAAAATAATAAATTATTTCCAATAGTTGACAAAGAATTTATTTGTGATATTTTTAAGGTCGTAACTATAAGAAAATCTAACACTGGAGGATATAATAAAGATAATATGCCAGAACAGCAAAAATTATTACAAGAATTTTATGATAAACATTATAAAGAAATAACAGTCAAAGACGATATTTTATATTATGATAAAATGTCTTATATTCTCGCATATGAGGCTATTGATATGGAAACAAATATAAATGTAAATATTCAAGAACATTTTTTACAACATTTGTATAAATTCATTAATCTTTCATTAAATGTTAAACAAAAAAGAGACAAAATTACAGAAGAAAATAAAGATAAAACTATTAGAAAAAATAAACATAAAGAATTAACAAAAGAAATTAACTTAGTGAAAAAAGACTTGACATCTTTTTCTGAGTTACAATCTGATAAAAAATATCATTCATTTGTTAAAAAACAAAGAAAATTAATTTATGGAAATAAAACTAAATTTGACGAAAATAATATTACATATGACTTAAAATCTAATACACAAGAATATTTAAAATCTATGTTTTATATTGCAAATGAATTAGAAAAAATATATAATAATA
>Ga0206129_10006758_pt1 | contig 11533 bp, 14 predicted proteins | sample Helgoland_Spring_8_FD_148616 | JGI IMG/M metagenome (GOLD analysis project Ga0206129, IMG submission 148616) | Pelagic subsurface seawater microbial communities from Kabeltonne, Helgoland, North Sea - Helgoland_Spring_Bloom_20160502_2 | ecosystem: Environmental > Aquatic > Marine > Epipelagic ...
GGCCTGGGATGGATATGCACGCGAATCAGATACCATTGAGGATGCTTGTTCCGAGCGTGGTTGCCCATGGCCGCACAAGTGGGAGAGTACTGGTGAAAAGAGATGGAAACGCGTAGACTTGCGACAGATATTGATAGACAGTACACCACGTCTTCGTATTAAACGTTAAATATATAATTAAATATGAATTAAAATACCGTTTTCTATAGGGTCTGCTATCATATAGTCCCTTTCTATTATGCCGCTATTGACGATTGTTCCATTAAAGACTGCCCATGAACATTTTATTTGTTGAAATGGAGAATTAGTCACGTCGTCCCAAAAAGGGGTATATGTCAACCTGGACCGATTTGTATTTAGTTGACCATTTTGGTGAGGACCATCCGTTATGATTGGAAACACCGATTCTACTATCCCATTGATACCTGCCAATGTCAGTACAGAACAATTTCTAATTTGAACTGAGGCACCAGTAACTGGTGGGTCCATCTCTACTTTGAAAAACATTATTGACACCCCAACGATTGGTCTTGTGCAGTCTTCACAGCCTGATGTGGATTTGACAATGAATTCATGGTGAAAGTTGACTTTGTGCCAGACAGTTTTCTCAAAATCTACATAGACATCTCTTTGAACAGGTAGCAAATGTGTATCAATGTTGAGAATCATATGTCCCATACACCTGTTTGTCTCGTCCCACCATCGTATAATTCCTGAAGCTTGTAATGGGTCATGGTGTGTGATACGAATACAACGAACCCATCTTGCATCGGACCATTCTATCAGCGTTTCACCAGACCACGTACCTCCGTATGTACAAGTGTCAAGTTCGTCAGCGACACAGGCACATGTACTGTCTGGACAGCTGATGCTGACTCCGTTTGCACTGATATTGGCTGATATCTGTGGAGGTCGGCATGTGTAGCGAGGGCACGAGCAAGTAGGACAACAACCATGAATAGTTACCAACATTATCAATATATAGACCAATCGACAACAGCGTTCCATTTGTGATACATTCAACGAGTATAAATAGGTCAAGTTTCAGTTACATACAAGACAAATGTTGTGTCGTTTTTTCTTTGCATTGTGGTGGTCTTTTTTTGTGTGGTGTATTTGGCATCACGTGCGGCCTGCTGAGTTGCATGTCTGGTCTATCGACAGACACACCACCACTGTCTTGGATGTCTCATTGGCCTTGTCACCATTGAAATTTCAAAACCTCTCAGTCTTGTGGGTGGACACTCTGACTGATCGTGTCCACTTGGACCTCTTAGCTGACACTACAATGGGAACAGTCTCTGTCAAAAAAGCAACGATGAACGTATATGAAAATGGTTTCAATGACAAATTGATGGAAGTGTATCCTGTTGACATATCCTATGATTCTCTCGAGAATGCCCATCTTAATATGCTACAAAACGATACACATTTTTCCCCATTTCGGTCAATTGTCTTAGAACCAAAAATAGAATGGTTGCTTGGTGGCAATGAGATTACAGCCAAAGAGCGAGTCGGATATGTCAAAAATGGTCGCTGGTACGAAGGTGATGACCCCATGCAATTGGGCGGCAGTGTTCTATTTGCTTGGTGCATGGGGATAATATTCTTAGTAGTTATGCGACGACCCAATTCGACCGAAACAATTATAGTACAAGAACAAGTCTCTGAACAAAAAAAGGAGTATATACAAGCTATATCTTTTTAAAAAATAAAGAAGATGACTTTATGTATATTAGTTTCTGGAGGGGGTACTATCACATTATTAATATTATTGTTAGTCTTTAATTGTCAACAGGTAGAATCATCAGTATTTCAATGTCCCGAATGTGACTCTCACTGTACCTCAGAATATGCCATATGGGGCTTTCTCATCGTCTCGCTTCCTCTGGTTCTCTTCTTTCAGTATATTGTTGACCGTAGTGAAAATGGTCGACAACCACGAATAATGTTTGTCACTAATTCAATGTATCATCCACTATCTGAAGCAGTGTCCACAAGTCATATAGAATCGACAACTGGTAGGGCGGAGAGGAAGATTTCGGCACCTATGGTTCGTGGACATCAAAATGGATATCAAAACCTACGGCCTGACGAAAGTAAATCCAGGGTGACCACAAGTCGTCCATAAACCCAACAACTTCAAAACGACACTCCGTTTCGAGCACGCCAGGTGTTGATAACATTATCTGATTCAACTTAATGTGGCCCGCCACTGCCACAGCGTTATTCTGTATTGACACTGGAGTGCATCCACCTCCAGAGCAAACACGTGCCTCACACATGTCATAACGCATGTCTGGTCCATCGGCTATTGGCTCGCGTCGATGTGCATCGAAATTATCCGGACGTATTTTTGTGAAATGTAGTTGACGGTGTTGGCGTGATACTTGGGATACAGCCTGCCACAATGAAAACGTCACTGGACGCGAACAAATATGACCATATACAAAACGAGCAGTGGCCACAACAGTGCAGACACTACCATGATCTCTGTGATGACATCGAGGCGTACCACCGCCTATTCGATGCACATCGTCGTTGGGCCATCGCGCAGGCATCCATTGAGTATGACTCGACGTATTGAGCACATGGATAGAGGATTGAATGTAAGTATTAAGACATGGCGTTTCGACAAATGTCTGTGTAGAGTTGGATAGAGGTACTTGATATAGCACTATCGCACCACCGTTATCAGTCTCCAGTTCCGCATCATAAGAGTAAAACAACTTGTACGAAGCAATCACATTAAAAGCATAGGTAGACTGGCCCAGAGCACGGGTCGGTAGACACGGAGACCATGCACTCAGAGTCACAACCATAGTGTCCGAGAATTTTAAGGCGTCAGTTAATCCATGGTCCATATGCACCAGAGTTGCTGTTCCATCCAATGTTCGCGGTGGCATCTCTACAAACGGTGTGATCGAGTCAACGCGATACTCCAAATCATGGACAGCTAACTTTGCGTCAAAAATCACGGAATATTTGACACGACCACTTGTGTCAAGTCCATTATAGACACGGACATTTGTACCAACCACATCGACCACACGACGACGACCCAATTGCGGGGATTCAAGTCGGACTAAATTTGTCGGAAATATTTGCGAATTTTTGTACCAGACACAAGCCCCTATCATTTTGATTAGAGAAATCAATAACAATAGATTCATTGTTTTTGAAATAAACACTTTTGTATTTATACTTATCTATTCCCTTTTATTCACACTATAAATCTACGTGTTTGACTAATTTTAACTCAGAACATAAAGTAACATGGACAGGACGACCCGCAATGAACTGGACACAAGCACCCGATTCTGGACGTTCGGTGAATATCTCATGATCATTCTCAGGCACAATCATACGTGCAACTGGCTCAGAAGTTTCTGAAAACACATTCTGACAACTTTGGTCATCATAATTATAAAAATACACAAACGAGTCGGGTTGCTCCACAATCCATTCTGATAACATATCACCAGACAATTCATGCACACCTGTTCGGCGGTCTTCAGGGAGCAGTGATGGTCGAACAACAGGTGCGACATTTCCAGCATAAACTTCAGACAACCAAGTCCGATTCGAAACAGTGGCAGTGACAAATTCCATCTCGCGGCGAAATGTCCTCGTCTTTGGCGTATCACTTAATTGAGGACGCTGCACAAACACCGTAGAAGGATATTCATCCAATTGACCCAACCACCACATCGGCAGCGTCCCATTCACTTCGAGTTGCACTTCCCCCGTTGTAAAGGTAGACACTATTTCTTTTACAAACTCCAAAGACAAATCCTCCTCTTCAAGAACGCCCGGCAGTAACTGCCGCCAAATGGTGGAAATACTCTGGTTCACATTGTGAAACACCTGTCCGTTTGCATTACGCACAATTGTGTTGTTACCATAACGACGAAGCGTGCCATTCGGGCCATCCAATGGTGGCTGGGGATACCAACCAAAACCAACTTGAGAGAGAGCGAACGCAATGTCGACAGTCGGACTCTTATCACTCAAAATTTCGACAAAAACCGGAAAACGCGCTTCAAACTTGGCTATTTCTTCAAGGCTAAGAAGGGGCGTTATCAAACCCCACATATTGTCCTGGGCATCCGATAACCAACGCTCCAGAAAACCACGAGTTCGTGGATAGGAAAAAATACGCGGGGGAGTGTCATTGGGGACCGCCCATACACTGGGGAGTGACAGAGTCTGAATGTCGATACCGTAGGATTGTAAATCCATCACATTTGATTCAGGACTAAACTCCAAAACATCGATCGACGTATTGGCGGTCAATTCCGTCAATATCGAAGACCATTCAGGACAGACTCCGCAACTACGAGCAGACGTGAGAGATAGTATTTGCATAGTGCACACTGCACTGTTCAGACATAAACAAAGAATCAATACGAAAAACATTTTATACGTTTTAGAGACATATATATAGTTAATATTATTTTAGTTTAGGATTTAGAGATTATAAAAGAACGGCACATTAGATGTCGACATGATGACCGCCGGCGAAGATCATCTGAGAATGTGTCTCCCACTTTTGTGGTGCAGTAGCGCCAAGTCGACGACTTCCACCATGATCTATGAGAGTCGTTGCATAGATGCCACTCTCTTGAAAACAGCCAAAGCCAAAGTCTACATAGCCAATAATATAGGTGTATGCAACGGCCGCGTCCCCGTCGCCAAGGGTAGCAGGGTTGATAAACAGTTTGCGACCACTGGACGTAGAGACCGACAGACGCTCGACATTTCCGTTCTCTTGATCCTCAACATCAGTATGATACATGTCTGCATGTTCTCCGTAATGCAATACAACGAATGGATTACCAGTCTCGCATTTGTCAGTCTCCTCACATTGCCATTCGTCAGTCTTAGTGTTACCGTTGCCAGTCAGACCCGCGATGGCTGCATACTTAGCGGCAGCACCATTAGACTCCATCTGGTAGCCAAGTATGTGCGATCCTTGATAGGCCGTGGCATTTGTGCCAACTTCAACATGCGTATTGTGTATACGAGCAAATTGCACTAAAGATGATCTGAGGAATGCACCAGGGTTACAGCCCGTAAGCGTGTTAGCATTCAGTTGCACCGACGCATCTAATTCTGCTGTACAACGAGCACTGATTGTCTGTGCTGCATCATTTAGTTCGTTAAAGCCGTCATCAACCCCCTGACTAATAGCACAGACGGCCACGTCTTCATCCACCTCATTTCCATTTTTAGTGCTCCCGAAACTTACACTAGCAGTAGCGCTAGTGACGTACAGTGGTGTCACATCAAGTGACGATGAAGTAGATGGGGCATACACAACCTGTTTTGGCTGAACGAATAAAACATCACCAAGCCAGTGATTGACACTGTTTGGGCCAGTAGAAGGCGAAATAATCACGGGATGAGCGGAAGTTGGAGAGGTGGTGGTGGTGATGGTATACTCAGGACGTTCATAGCGATACCAAACAAATGCCTCTTCAACGGAACCGATGCTAAAGGTGGCACCGTTAGCGCCACCGCTAACACCACATGTCGATGCAATGGCTACATCAAATGTTTGACTACCGATCGTATCGGTACATGTCGTACCTTGAGAGTTATCTGTGCAAGATCTGATAACTAAGGAAATTCCATTTGGGGTATTGGTTGGTTGGTTGAGTGTATAAGAACTCACAGGTGAGCACGATGAATCGGCAAATATACCATCGGGGCCCATGTATGTAGCGCTGGCGCACAGGTCAGTTGCGTTATCTAACACTGAAAAACGAACAGATTCCGACACGGCAAAGTCGTGTCCGGCAGAGTCGTCACCACCTTTAATATAACTCGGGGTGGTACCATGCATTCTAATACCAGAACTAGCTCGTCCACAAAAAGCGTCACCTCTTTGCAAGTGGGATAGGGTATGTTCTTCAAATTCTATACACTGGACACCTGTTCTCTTGGACAGAGGGATGGCAGCTCCCCAACCTCCATTGATATTTCCCTTGATAAGATTGGTGGAGGTTTCCCCCCGCATGTAATAGTTATAACCACTATAATCTGAGAGCTGAATACGTGTGGCGAGTCCGCCGATGTATCCCAAATCTTGGTCAGCCGATGCATAGTACGTATCAATCGTCTTCGCTGGGAGAAGTTGAGTAAGAGTAGCAAACGCACAGGACGGGTTTGCTACATTTGTCTTATCGAAATCTGCAGTGTTACGTCCCTTGACTGGGAAATTTTTTAACGGCAGCAAAGCATTTGCTGCAGCGAATAAAGATGTTCCAATTAATAAAGTTGATTTCATTTTGTAAGAAAAAACGTGTCTTATATACTGTTATTTTTTAGTTATGTACATAGACTATAACTTGAATTTGGTCAATTTCTTTTGTGTCGCGCCTATCACCCAGAGACGGTAACCAAACAGCACCAGACACAGACAACCTCCAACACAAAGATAGAACGTCCATGGATTCGTTGTGTGGATGTCTCGTGTCATAGTGTTTATATTGTTGTGTATTTTTTGAACCGTGTTGTCAGTGAATTGTTTGTATTGTGTGTGTAAGTCTCTGTGTTGTTTGTGTTTGCCTGAGTGGTATTTGTTGGACCGAGAGAGTATATATGACGTTTCCTCTTGTTTCTTCTCTAAAACATGCAGACGCCGCTCCAATTCATGGATGGTTTTCCGCATGATGACTGTCTGTCCAGGGTCCTGTAGAGCTGGTCGTTCAGTATGCACGCCACGGAGGACTTGCTCCATACCGATGCGCGTTGAGCCAACCATGTGCATACTGGTAGATTTTTCCACATTGGACACTGTAAAACAATGTCCAAAAAAGGCAGTATTGGCAGGTGACACTTGTAGGGTCATCTCGTTGTTTTCAAAGTGTAAATGGAGCCAAATCGTTTGTTCTAATTTCGTCCGCATCGGAACAGCACATAGATGTTTGTCTACTTTTACATATGCATTGTGAATGTTGATGGTGATGTCTCCAATAGTTATATTAAAAAAAGCTTCATGGTCTAGTGTACTGCTATCGCTGTACCGTTCAATATCTAAGAATAAATCCGCACCTTCTGGTGTGTCAAACCAGCACTCTCGTGACATGTTTTTGTCTTTAATTCTGGTAAAATGAGCATGATTTTCTATCATATCGACATCACAAACTTGAGCAACAGCATGAGGAAGAAGAATAGAAAGCATTAATAATAACATTGTTACAGGTCAGTGGATAGTCTTTGCAATTAAATACAAAGACCACCACAGATATTTTGGATTTAATTTCAGCAATATGCGTCACCATATTGTCTACATTGTAATAAGTCTAAAGCTCTTTCTTCTTCATCACACTGGCGTATTTTCGTCCACGTCCTCCATGTCAATCTCCTCTTCCGAATCGTCCAGTGTAAACTCGGCAGCCTCTGTGAGTTCCTCTTCTGCAGTGAGTTCTACTTCTTCACCGTCGGAGTCAATCGGCGTGTACGGTTTTTTCCGATGTTTTTTGGCAATCCAGACACAACAAGTTAAGACAGCAGCAAATGTAGCTACTGTTAATGCAACATAGACCATTGCACCTGATTCTTTCCAAGCGTCTGTCATTCTATTGTTTCCAAAATGACTATATACGTGATTTTGGAAAATCCATATGAAACTACTCTGGTCTCGTTCTATTCTGGTCTTGGTTCTTGTTGTGTATTTCAATTTGGTGATGGCCAACTTGGTGTCGTTGCGCCAGCATTGGTATGTGCAAACTTTTCGTAATGGGACTGAGATGGAACCATTGTACGATACTATGTTCATGGATTGGATTGGTTCTACTGGTATGTCTGTCCCCCTAGCTCTTCGAGATATGGTCGATGTTTGTACCTGGACTTGGGTGCTGGGTACTATCCTATGTTGGGGTACACTTTCTTTAAATCCCCGTTTGGCAGCCCGAGCATTGGCGGCTCAGCTTTTATTTATACCTATGTTTACGTTGGCCCAGTTACTGACAATTGTTCCTGACGCTACACCCCACTGTTTGTCCTCGTTTGCTATTCCGTCTGGCAGCGATATTGGCTGGATTTTTTGGCGGTATCCGCTGCGTAGTTGTGGCAATATGTTGTGGTCGTCGGACATTGCTCAGTTGATAGTGTTTACATCGATAGCGGTTGATATGGTTTCTGACCGCCGCCAATGTTTGAAAAGATGTGTCTGGTTGCTAGGCCATTGTTGGATTTTGATGACAATGGGATTTGTGTTTAGTGCGCGATATCAATATAGTGTTGACGTAATTTCCACTGTAATTGTGGTCAAGATGGCCATCACCCACCAATCACTGACAAAATTTGCCGAGTATTGTTTTGTTCAGGGTGGTGATTATTTTGACCGTGTTCCGATGCACGAACTGATGCCAGTGACTATTTAAGCCTTTCCATCGTACAAAAAGATGTCAACTCCAGTTGGTAACATGCAGCAATTGGTGTCTCATTGGACTGCGATGATGGCACCTAAAACAACGCGAAAAAGAAGTCGTGACGATGATAATCAACGTTCTACAAAGTCGAAAACTCAAGGCTTTTTACCCGTAGCTTCAACTGTTGTCGGCACACCCGAAACTCGAGCAAGCAGCGTAATTTTGTCCAGTGCAATGCCTGGAAAGTCGGCATGAAACAGCGCCGTATTGATTTTTTGTGTTTGTACTGAATCATAATGGGTATCTGTGCTGTTGTGAGCGACCAAATTGTTGCGTACACGCAGAGGTCATTTCGAAATCGTCGTGTGATAGACGATGACTTGAGTCCAAAGAGTTGTGCTGCCTCTTGTACAAACAACAGAAACCGTCTGTCTCTGAAGCGAAAGAAAGCTTTTGTGGAACTGACAGTACATAATTTCTGCAGTGTCCAAGGCGACCACACTGTGAAGGGTTCGCGCAAATGGTTGGACCAGAGACAATCAGGCTTTTGTGTTATCGATACACTGTAGTGCTGACGCAAACATACTTTTGACAACTCATCTATATTGTCAAGTACATAATACCGGGCAATTTGTTGCCATTCTTCGGCAGTAATTTTGAACCGGCGGTGACAGACAGACCAGTAGTAGCGGTCTTTTAACGAGACAAACTGACTGATATGTGACAATACATCTAAACTGAGAACAACCATACCACTGTACCACCCCGTCTCCAACGGTATATGTAATCAAATAAGTACAGAATATGTGTTTTATAATATCTGAGTATATAGTCAACCAATAGACTGAAACTATGGAATATTTCTCTGATGCCTCCATGTCTGAATCCGATTCGGAATCTGAATCTGAAGAAGAGCCACTGTACGATGAGCGCGAATTAGAATACTGGGCACTGGAAGCCCTGTTAGACAGTCGTGGACCACCGCCTGTGATCGAGTACGCTGCTGGTTTGGGAGTGGTGACATTGCGCGAGTGTGTTCTAACTCCGTCCAGATTAAAAATCGAACAAATAGTGGATGCAAAGACTGCACATAGTTGGAAAGATTACTGGAGAAACAAAAAGGTCGATAACACTTGCTTGTTTTCTGCCGAAGATTGGCAGTCAATTGGTGAATTTTGTTGGCAGCTTTGTCAGTGTTGTGTTCCAAATCCGAGTAAAAACCATGTGCGTTCCTGTATGAAAAATATTTTGAAATACGGCAAATTCAAGAAAACTTGAGAAAGAGACCAACTGATGCTGTTATCATATTACACAAGCAACCAAACATGATATGGTCGTTAAAAGGTACTGCAAAAAGTGATGACGTTCCAACCACTGCCAAAACAACAGTGCATATCCAGATGAGTGAAATTTGTTCAGGTACATTGCTTTCATGATAGGCCAAAATCCAGAGCAAACAATGACTGATGTTAAAGAGAAAGACTGCTGCAAACATCAGGATAACTTTTTGTTCCGAGTCAATAACAATAGTACCACCCTGAAAAAAGGCAGCAACTATTGTCACAATCCGCAATACTATTATAATTGTTTGGTTGTTGGATGTTTGGTTGTTGGATGTCAATAGCGGATGACTGTACGACACTTTGCAAATCTCACAGCTTGTTGCTGCACTGATGTCAATCCACTGTTGTAAACATTTGAGATGTATTGCTCCACACGTACCTGTACAACCACAAGGTGAGATGATATAGCCTTCGTTTTCGAGACAAATGCGACAAGTCATTGTATTCTTCACTCTAGACCTAAATACCACTAAAACGAGTATATTAATCTTCTTTTTTTTAGTCAAGATGTGGTACTTTTATTTACTACAGTGGATCAAAGATTGTATGGCTGTTCTTGTCTTTGTTCTGTTGGCAAATATGCCGCAATTTTTACATTCTTCTGGTTCACTGTCTTTGTTTTTTGCCTTGGGGTGTCTATTAGATACTCTTTTTTGTTGTGTTTGTTATTGGAAAGCTTTTGATGTAACAACCTCCTGCATCAAAGATGCCTTTGGTGCTGTTGGACTGTGGATAATGACACTAGTAGTGGTTGGTGGAAAGACCGGTACATGGGTGTCAGTCTTTTTTTATATAGCTGCTGTTATCGATTATCTAAGTATTTGCTCAATTGTTAGTTCCTACAACATCTACACTCAACTACTCTGGTATTCTTCGTCGTCTGGTAACCACTCTTCGTCCGACTCATCGTCGTCGGTCGTTTCTTCGGAAAAGACATGACACCAATCCTCCTGCTGCCAGTTATTTTTGCGAGCGGACGCCGCCAGTTTAGACCACGGTGGTGGGTCCATCCCCAACATGTACACATCGCACCATGCGTTTTGGACAATCATATCAACTGAGCTTTGTGGAATCGATTGAATCACGGGGGTCTGGGTTTCACCATCGACCCAGACAACATCGCACATTTTCAATTGTTTGCTGACGCGTTGGAGACCAATCAGCAAGAGCGATTTGATATTATAGAGTGTTTTACCCTTGTGGGTAATTTCAACTCGGTCAGGATGAAGAGTAGTGACGACATTTCGAATACCAATTGTACCAGAGATAGTGATCATTTGTTTCAAAGACATAGCATAAATACTCAGGTTGACTTATTTTCTGAATTCGTGGATTTTTGATTCTATATATATAAACAATCTCCGACTGTGAACAGTATGTTGCTTATGCAAATATTCGGCTTTGTGCTGCTCATGACTGCTTCCGTGTCGTCGTCTATCAGCATGAATTTTCAGAAATTGGCACAATATCAAACACACTACATTGACCCCCGAAGCAGACAACGTCAAAGACCAACACCACTCAACACGTCGGTGTTTGTACGACCATTGTTTATCGTAGCAATGGTATTATCAGCTGCAGCCTCCATACTTGATTTATTAGCACTCGCGTGGCTACCCACTGCTGTCATTGGTGTCTTTGGGTCTCTTTCGATTATTATCAATTTATGTGTGACACAAATTATTTTATTTGAACGACCCACCAAAGAAGAATACATTGCCATTGCCTTTGTTGTTATTGGATGTCTGTTGGCCATCACCACTACGTCTGAACAGATGTCACCATTGACACCGCCACAACTATTGGAAC
>Ga0206129_10006760_pt1 | contig 11531 bp, 15 predicted proteins | sample Helgoland_Spring_8_FD_148616 | JGI IMG/M metagenome (GOLD analysis project Ga0206129, IMG submission 148616) | Pelagic subsurface seawater microbial communities from Kabeltonne, Helgoland, North Sea - Helgoland_Spring_Bloom_20160502_2 | ecosystem: Environmental > Aquatic > Marine > Epipelagic ...
GGCGAAAGAACTTTTGGGTCATCCTCCGAGAAAAAACGAACTTTTCTTTCCGCGATAGCTATCGGCGAAAGAACTTTTGGGTCATCCTCCGAGAAAAAAAAGCGGACGGCGGCTGAACTTTTCTATCGGCGAAAGAAAAATTCTCTATCGGCGAAAGAACTTTTGGGTCATCCCCCGAGAAGAAAAAAATCGGCGACGAACTTTTCTATCGGCGATAGCTATCGGCGAAAGAACTTTTGGGTCATCCTCCGAGAAAAAAAAAAAGGTGGCGACGAACTTTTAGAACCGTAAGTGTTGTTGAAATTAAAACTAGATTAAACGTCTTTTTTTATTTTTTTTAGGGGCCGCGGCGCGCTTCTTTCTCTTTTTGGCGATTTTGGCCTCGGCCCAGTAGAGCGCCATCAGCATAGCGTCGGCGATGTCGTCTTTTTTGGACTTGGCCAGCAAGCGAAACCAATCCTTGTTGCGCTGCGAGATGGCCAGCTTGGGAATGATGTCGATGGACGCCTTTTTGTTGGTGCGGTAGGCGCCCGTCGAAATTCCAAAATGCACGCGCATGGACCGCGGTGCCACAAGCACAGCCGTTTCCCAGTTGAAGCAGCGCAACGCCGTGGCAATTTGCTTAAATTTCGCCACCATTTGCCGCTCAATGCAGATGACGTCAGCCGTCTGCAGCACTTCCTGGCTGTTCTGGCAAAACGCATAGACGAGCTCCTCGTACTTGGTTTTCATCGATTTAGGTTGGTCCTTCATCATGTCGTACACACCAAAACTAATGAACTCACCCTTTTCCGTATCAAAGACACTCCAACCCATGTTTCGCAGTCCGGGGTCCAAGCCGACAATTCTTACCATATGCCGGGAATATGCCCGCCTTTATACTGTGAGTAGTTCGAAGTGGTAGGCCAGGTGGTCGTGTTGAAAGGTGACCGACTTCCAGACGCAACGACCGGAGCACTGTATGCGCACGTGTTCTTTTCCGGCCGGTGCGTCGGCGTGAATTCGCGTGACAATGATTCTTTGGACGTAGGGCATCGCCAAATTGTATATTTCACAACCACCGATGCATACAGGCATTCTACGCTTTCGGTAGGCGTAGGCCACTGCGTCTTGTATGGACGCGACCCACCGGACGTTGCGGTCTTGTGTCCGCTGTGGCGTGCGGCTCAGGATGATGTTGAGACGGCCCGGTAGGGGGCGGACGGGTAGTGAATCCCAGGTCTTGCGCCCCATGATGACGGCGCACCCGTACGTGTTCATGCGAAACCACCGGAGGTCGTGCGGGATATGGAAGGGCAATTGACCGTCGACGGCGATGACATTGTCTTTGGTGACGGCGAGGATGAGATGCATTTTTGGGTGGATAACGCCTGTAAATAATCCATCGAATTGAATCCAACTTTTATATTTAAAGGAGTGTTTTAAAATAAATGGAGTTTCGTCTACTGGATGGTCCGGACGACCCGCCAACGTGGCGTCGCTATGTCTTCCCGACGTGCATCGGCACGACTTTATTTTTGGTGTTGATGCAGGTCGTTATTATGTTGGTCGTCGCATCGCGTGCCGCAACGACACTCGCGGACTTGGCACCCATAACCACTGAAGTTCGCACGACCATGCAAGACGTCAATGTCGTCATGCCCGAAATGAGAGAGACGTTGAAAATTCTCGGAAGAATGCTGCCCGAGATTGAATCAGGTATGGATATCTTGCATCAATTGTGTGGCTCCGACCCGCACTGTTCGCCGGGTCTCTATTTCGAATAGACATTTATAAAAAAATAGACATAAGTTGGTCATAAGAATTTGTCTGTATAACCACACACACACCAGCACGCACCAGCACGCACCATGTCCACCCCCCCCAAACCCACCATGAAAACGTTCACCAAGCCGGAGCCAGAGTCCAAGCGTGCGCGTACAGACTCGGGCACCGCTTCCGCGTCGTCTGCCGCTGTCAGCGCGCCCGAAGACGGCGGTAAAGCCGCATATGCCCTGTACATGGCCCTAAAAATTCTCTGGGAAGAGTACTTGATGCAACCCAAATCAGACCATGAAGAAAGCTTCTTCCATCTTCTGCCCGTGGGTGTCGACCTGGGCCGTAGTAAGCTCCCTATCATCCAAATTCTGGACGAGCACGTCGAGGAGAGTCCATTGGCCAAGGCTCTGGTCGTCAAGTACGAAAATGGCAAGATGTTTTGTTCGCCCAAAGGTCTCAAGTGGGTCGGCGAACGGGTGGTCGCACTGCTTGCAAACGTGGTTTTTCGCGCTGACTTTTGCCTCGGAGAACCTGTGCTCGTCGCGCGTTCGGAACGCGGGGGCAAAGTGACGAGAAAGTATTTGTTCAAAGCCACGGATGACATGCTTTCGAAGCTCGGCGTTGAGCTTTCGAAGCTCGGCGTTGAGGCGGTCACCGCATGGCAGCGCGCATACCTCGAGTACAACCCGTACTTCAAAATGGAGGTCACCACCAAAGAAGGCACGACGACCCGCGAGCTCAAGTTCAAGCCAAGCTTCAATGAGGCAATGGACGGCGAGTGGACAGACGGGTCGGGCGCCGCGTTTATTCGCACCTTTGTCACCGAAACTCTGGGCAGCAATCCAGACTTGGGCCGCTACGGCGACACGTGGGGCGTGGAACACGACCCGCAAGTGTCTGGGCTTCTCCACGCCGCGTACGGCCTCGTTCCGTCCAGTGTGGCGACGAGCTTCACGCAGGAAGAGCTTAACAAACACAACATCTTCAGCAGAGACAAGAAGGAAAATGTGCGCGCGCCCTACAAGGAGGAAGGCGGCAAGGTCGTCCCTTTGCCGCCGGCCAAGGTGACCGACTTTGAATCGTGCACCGGCCTTGGAAGCTACTTTACGCGAAAAAGTGGGGCCACGATGCAAGTCAAAAAAAAAAGGGAGGACCGTTACTTTGGGGCACCCGTGGGCGTCGAGCTCCAACCATCGGCACTGCTCGTGTTTGGCAAGAACCTTTTGGAGCACGTGGACGAGAGCGTCAAAGAGGCCGGAGTCGAGCTCGCGGCCAAACTTGCCAGCGTGCAGCGTATGGAGCACGTGATGCAGCGCGAAGGAGTGGACCCCATCGATAAGATTCGCATGAGGTTTGCATCTTATCCTCCGTCCGAGTCGCCGTCCGAGTCGTGGGGCTGGCGTGATTATTGAACACAGGAATAATTACACGATGTTTAGCAAAAACAAAACGAATTAAACTTTAAAGTAAATTTCATACCATGTACAATCGTGTATTTTGTAAGTGGCCAGTTGTGTGTCTCGATTCGTGTGTATCTTTTCTATCGGTGTCTTTTGACCGTAGCGTACAAAGCGCTTAAAGGGCCGCGGTGCTTGCAGGCACAGTGACGTGGTCAGCAGTGGACGTATCGGTCGTTCTACCGTGATGATTTTCCGTATGTTGTCCATGGTGTCGTGACTGTGCGAGGCCGAGGGTCGCATTCGCGCTTCTCCCAGGACCCATTGTGCCATGGGTGCACCGTATTTGGTGTCCGACACGTACGTGTAGTCGAGCCATCCACACTCGGAAAAGACATCGGTCATGCAGGCCACCGCAAATTTGTAAAACACTGACGCGCGGTGCAATTGCATGCTCATGTCGGTGGACGTCATGCGTTTCAGTTCCGGGTGTGTGTTCTCGAGGGCCCACTTGGCCTCTTGCAATTTGGCGACCGTTTTTGGAACGCGCGGAAGCACGACGGGCAAAACGTCGCCGGTGCCTTCGAGGTGAAGAAGCGGTAAAAACGGTTCGCACGGGTGTTTGGGCCACTTGTCGTACAGGCGGCGCATGCCTTGTTCGAGCATGTCTTGCTGTCCCGACGTGATTTCCACGTTTGTGGGCCAAGCGTGTCGCGGATGGAGCGCGCCCCAGATGTGGTTGCGGTACTTGGCTTCATACGTGATGTATTTCGTGTGGGCAAAAGATGCGACGGCCCCTTGTTCGATGGTCGGCACATACATATTCAACACGGCGGCCATCGACTCGAGTGGCGTACTGTTCCACTTGCCCAAGACGAGTTGGTCTATTTCGCGCACTTGTTGGTAGATTTCGCGCGCGTAGTCTTCACAATCGCCGGTGTACGATTGGCCACCGTCTTCGCTGGGCTCGCGGGGTATTTCCCAGCGTTCTGTGCTTTCGAGCTTGTTTGTAATTTTGGTGTCGGCGGTGTATCGTATGGTGATGCGTGCGTGCAGTGTGAGAGCATCGGCAATCACCTGAAGACACGCTCTCTGGTGTCTGTTAAGCGGCCTGGCATCTAGGGAGCCACAGTGGTGCACAAAATCTTCGGGTGTCATCATGTTTCGACCGAGTGCGACGTGTAGTCGTCCTCGGTGGGACTGTATCGCGGCGTCTTCCTGGCCGCCAAAGTCGGTGCGAATCATGCAAAAGGCGCCCGATGGCAGGCACATACCGAGGTGATTAATGTAGTAGGGCGAGTGTACGAGGCGTAGTCCTTCGTCGACGGGTGGGAGGCCATGTTTGCCGAAGCCGCCAATCCACGCGAGGTTGGCTTCCGCTGCACTGTAGGTGTCGCGCAAAATGCGCGTGTTCTCGATGCGCAAAACGGGCAACGCCGCGTCGAGTGCGACCGTCATTGTTCCCATTTTTAACGGCGGTTGGGCGCTGTAGTCTTTGAATGTCGCGTGTGCGACGCGGGCTTTGTCGAGCGAAAGGAGCACCGACCCGAGCGGGTGTGTCACCGTTTGGCCACTGTCGTTGGTGCGCGTGTCGTACATCATGCAGACGAGCGCGGTTGGTGTGTCATTTGACGACACCGTAAACGAGCACGCGCCCCTTTTGTGCATTGTGATGCGGCGTGGTACACTGGAGACACTGGGAAAAAAAACTACAAACACCCTTTTAGAAACATAACAATGGACGCTTTGCAGGAGGACTCCAATCTGCATAACGGTATCGTTTTTCAAGGTTATATAGGTCATTGCGACGACGGTGATATTTGTGCCGTAGACGTTCCCAGAGCATCCACTGGGGTGGTTTCAAGTGGTCGAATACAAGTTTGTCAAATACACCTTGGTCATATCGGAAAATGGTATTGTGTATTAAATGTATCGTACATTTGTATTGTAACCAGTCGACGAGCGCCTGAAACCACGGCAGGGTCAGGGGCGTTTCTTTCAGGCGCATGGACCATGTTATAATGTAATGAAATGCGACGGCCTTTCTGGGTGAATTCAGGCAGATGAGTTGTGGCACGCGTTGGCGTACGAAGTCAGTCCAGTACTCGTCGTGATAGTAGTCGGACTTGCGCGTCTGTATGAGACGGGCAAAGGACAGGGTGTCGAGGTAGGGTTGGACACGCTGCAACACGACATGGTTCATGAGGATGTTTGAATATGGTGAGAATCGCTTTGGATCTTATCGCGCATCCAAGATTCGTTTCGCGGTGCTTTTGGGTTTGGTCACGATGCGTCCATGACAGGCGATACACACGAGTTCGTGTCCGGGCAGAAAGTAGACGACGTGGCCGCAGTGGTAGCAGTTGTACTGGTAGGATGCGTGCGTGCGATTCTCGACGTACGTGAACTTGCGCTTGCGACGTTTCTTCTTTTGCGCCGGAGCCGTGGGTATGCGACTATGCAGAGAATATGACCGGTCCATTATACATACTGTTGGATATCCGTGGTATATTTATAGACAACTATGCGTCGCATATGGACTTTACAGGACCAAGGTTTGACTGCCCCTGAGCAGGGTACACAGGCATGGCTCGACCAGCGCGAAGGACGCATCACGGGAAGCAAGCCGTCTAATTTGTTTTTCCAATTTAAAACCGAATCTGACTGGGATGAGATTTTGTCGCTGTGGTCGGGCGAAACGCGCGAAGAGTTTGACGAAACGTCCAAAAAGCGCATGGCCTGGGGGAGCACACAGGAGGACACGGCCGTCCATGCCATCGTTGACAACATTCCCCACTCGGTCTTTTTCGACTGTCCACTCATGCCCATCGACGACGTCTACGCCGCTTCGCCTGACGGGGCCATCATCGTCACCGAAGAGGACGGCAAGACGCCCGCATGGCATGCCAACGTCGAAATCAAGTGCCCCGGGCGCTTTTCGCGCGACGGCAAAGAAAACTCCCCGGAAGAAATGCGCAAAATGGTGCTGAAAAAGTGGAAGTCGCCGGCGTTCTACTACATGGTGCAGATTCACATGGAGATGGTGGCACAAAGGGCGAAGGAGACCCTTTTTGTGGTGTGGACGCCGCTGTTGACGCGCATGTGGCGCATTCCATTTGACGCGGGCTACTGGCAGTTGTGTTTGGACACGCTGGAGAGTTTTCGCCAGAAGAGTGTGCCGTTTGAAGTGATGCGTTCCAAGGTCGATAAGTTACGGCGGCGCTCGATGGGCGTGGCAAGCCAGCCCATCTGGAAGGAAATTGCACTATAAATATTTAATTTAAAAAAAATACAACATGTTTGAGTGTCCCATCTGTTACAAACAACGGCGTAAAATTACTACTCTAAATTGTGATCACCAAATCTGTACCTTTTGCTGGGAAAAGTGGCGTAAAAAGGAACTGGATTTTTACCACCGCACTCCGACATGTCCCTTATGCCGTGCACCACAAGACACATACCGCGCACCAAACTGGTCGATATACGTCGTCGCCGGCCTTACGTGGTATGCGCTTTGGCACTCCTCCACGCCTTCAGAAACTCCTGCGATGGCGTAAATTTCACACGTTTGTCAGGACGCGAACAGTACGTGTCGATGACGGCGCGCGGCGCCTTGGCCGGCGCGACGTACTCCATTTCGGGCCCGTGGACAACGTATGGTTCCCATCGGTAGGCCTTTGACAGACACCGTCGTGTCACGAGCCGTGATGAGATGCGAATGGGCCCTCGTGCCATCGAATCGACATAGTAAAGGCGCCGTTCTCCGTCCGTGGTTTCGGGACGTACGCAGGTAAAGTGATGGTTGTAAGGCTGGTGCAGAACCATGCCGCGAAAATTATCGTCTTTCAACAGCGTCTCGAGGTCTTCCGATTTCCACTCGCGGTCTGACGTTGTCTCGTGCACGGCACGTTCGGCCGTATACCCTCGCGCACGGATGGCCTCCAACACGGCACTGCAGGACCAGTCGCCCGAGTATGACTCGTGGTTTGAAAGTGTATCCCCGGTGCGTTTCTCAATCGCACGGCACGCGCTGTGCATTTCCGCGCGCGTCACGGCACCGCTTTTGAACATGTTATGAATTGCATGCAGGCCGCACTCTTGTGAATGTTGACGGACAAAAAACATAAACTCGTTTACAACACACTACCTTTATATATTCAAAAAGAATTATTCTTCGCATTTTCTTTTTACAACGCGAAAGCCACTGCTTTGAAAGGCCGTATTGGGAATATATGTCCCGTCGGTCATCTGTACGTAAAACATGCCAATGTGGTCAATCACGTACTCCTGGCCCTGTACGTCCACCTTGTCGCATGGACCCATCATACCCTCTGCGCGTATCATCATGCCCGTAAAGAACGAGATGATATACGGTTGAAAAGCATATCCTACGCCGATAGACAACCCGCCAAATAATGATTGCACCACGACAGGACTACACAGGTGACTCAACAAAAACACAACGACAATAGTCATGGTGAAAAATTCGACCAACTGCGCCACAAACTTGGACGTATCAAAATAAGAATGCAAGCTGTATTTGAGCACGCGCGTCAGAATGCGCGTAATAAGAAAGACGCCAGCGCTCAAGAGAATGTCGTCAAGCGCGTTCCACACACTCGAAAATAACGACTCGAATGTGGTTGGGTCGGCCATTTACACACGTAAACAAGTCCACATTTATACCCGTCTTTTCCTCACCGCGACTATTTAATGGATGTGGGCGGGATCCATAGTGGACCGTTACTATGAACCATAGAAATATGGAACGTCGGAAACCTGGCAAGCGAAAAAGACCCAAAAAACAGCAAATCGACGCGGCGTCACTCGACCTCGGCGACACACAACGCGTCGCCTTGCCCCCCTTTGAACTCCAAAACGTCGTCGCCACCTTCAACCTTGGCGTCGACCACTTGGACCTGCGCTCCATCGCGCTTCACAAGCCTTTTGTAGAGTACAACCCCCAAAAGTTTGCAGCCGCGACGATCAGAATACGTTACCCGCGTACCACGGCCTTGGCCTTTGCCTCGGGCAACATGGTGTGCACCGGTGCCAAAACCGAGATTGAGTCGAGACTCGCTAGTCGCAAATACGTGCGACTGCTTCAAAAACACGGCATTCCTGTCTGCTTTCGCGATTTCAAAATTCAAAATATCGTGGCCTCGGCCGAAATTCCACATACGCTCAAGCTCCTGGAACTCTCGCGCACCTACGGGCCCTACGTGTCGTACGAGCCGGATTTGTTCCCGGGGCTCGTCTTCCGCACCACGGCGCCCAAACTCGTTTTTTTACTGTTTCGTTCGGGAAAAATAGTTATCACCGGCGCCAAGTCTCGGGCCGAAATACAAGCGACCTTTTCCTCGCTGTTTTACGGCATCATCTGCAAGTTTATCGATTACGAAGATACGTCGGGGTCCAGCTCCGAGTACAGGGCTAAAATGAGACGACGTGCACATCGATGATTCTACCATATAAATATACAACTCAAATACGGCAAATGGGCCAGGGCCAACACAAAAAAACGCACCGACGAACAAAAAACACACTTTGAAAAAGAGCGTTGCGACGATTACGACGAATTCAAACAGTTTTTCATCGACGGATGGGTCAACGGAGACCTCTTTTTTCTCCTCGGCGAGGCGGCCGAAAATGGACGCACCGACTTTCTTAACGCGTACGATACACACGTGCGCAAGTACGCCGGCGCATCACATCATGAGGGCATGCAGGCCTAACATCGCCACCAGCAGGTACAGACCCTGTAAACGTGATGCTGGCCCATAAAATCGGCCATTTTGCCGTCTCAGCTCTTCGGGGCGCCCTTGAACAATACGCCACACACAGACTGCGACAGAGACTACAGAGAATGTTGGTGGAAATACGCTTCCAAAAAAGCGGCGAAGCCAACGCTTGCCTGGCGGAGGTACGCCTTGCGCATACAGCAGCATTTAAAACATACACGAAAAATTAATGCGGTAACATATTTTTATGCGGCTCTAATAGAATCGCATGCATGCAGCGTTGTAGACTACCCATGATGACAATAGTGCAAATAATCACCAAAAATGTCGTCGACCGAATGAACGTCACGTAATCTCCTGTCACGCCCATACATAGCGCAAAAGAAATCGCACCACGAATACCACACATGGAGAAAAACAACAGCGTTCTCATGGTCCACTGCCGCCGCCCACACGCCCGCAAACACGCGCCGATGGCGAACACTACGACCACCCGTGCCACCACACACGACAGCAAAATGAGCACAGAGAGGCCCCATTCCGCGCCGTCGTAATTGCGCCAGGCGAGTCCCAGCATCACGTAGACGTACGCCTCTACGATTTCAGATAGACTCGACACGGTGGTTTTCAACTCATCCGACGCCACGCGACGGATGGAACTTCCATACACGAACAACGCCAGAATGCCCGAGATTTCGAAACTCTCACATAACGAATAAATAAACAGTGCCGACACCAAGTGAAACGCCATGGCGCGCGGACGCCAACGACGAATAAGACACCCACTTGCCAAGCCAATACATGATGCCAGTACGCCGTTCAGTGCAGTGAGACCGATGGCCTCCATGGTCACCCACCGACTCACCGACTCGTGCTTGGTCGCCATATGTGAAAACAACCGCACCATCACAACAGAAATCGCATCGTTCATAACCGACTCGTTTTCAAGCACTTCCGGAAAGTACGTGTCCTCTAAATCAAGACGCGACGCCAGCGATATTGTGGCGACTGTGTCTGTCGGGGCCAAAAACGACGCCACGAGAAGCGCTTCGGTATAAGAAAAAGGCACAGAGGTGCCGGCAGTCCACACCAATATACCCCACGCGATGAGCAAAATACTACACAGTGTACCGACCCAGGCAAACAAACACGATGCCAACCATGTTCGCCGCAACGAGTCGATGCGAAACTGAAGGGCTGAATTCAACAGTATCGGCGGCAGCAGCAAGTACAGGAAAAGTTCAGAGATAAAGTGCATATCACTGGCACCGGGCCATACGGACGCCGTAATTACGCCGAGACACACGGCAATCACCGAAGACGGAATGCATCCAAATACCGACACTTTGTCCCATCCGATGACGAGGGCGATGAGGCCGAGCATGGTGACGACTTCTGCACCCAATATACTGTGACGCTCTACAAACATGTTAAAATACACATATGTGAAACTTATAGTTTACTCTTCAGTTTTGTTTCGTGATTCCTTTTCCAAGTCATCCATAAACGTTTTTACTTTTTTCACCACTTCACGGACCTTGGGCATGACGAAAGCCACGTCTTCTGGGTACTCTGCACTCAAATAAATTCCCGCCACTATGCCCAGTACAAACGAACTCACTTTTCCACTCATTGTGACCAGAGACGGCTCATTTAAATACTGTCGCCCCAGGGAAGTTGCCAGACCTTGAGAAATGCACAGCCGACAGACGGCAGGTCAAATGACACGACAGTGTCATTCATCGACGCAGTGCCATCCGCGTAGTCGATGAAAAAGGCGTCTGGTTGTTCATACATAACACAAGATGCGCGGCCCGCTGATGTGGTTTGGCACTCGTCTATGTTCCAGCCGGTAAACGTCACATTGCCCGAAGCGTTGGCACATGTTTTGACGACAGCTTTGACTTCCGGCGTGGCAAACGTCAATGTGTCCATTTCGCTCACCAGTGAGAAATAGTACGTCCATATTTGAAACATCATGAGACACAGCACGCCACATACGGCGATTAAAAGTCCAACTCGACACGTCCACGCGCGCGTGGTTTGGTCACACATATCAACCTTCTTTTGCATTTCACAGGGATGTTGCTCCCGGCTTTATATCTAATTTTTGTTTTTTTGTTGGTGGTGAAAGTTGTCCTTGTTTTAATGTCGGGCTGTACGCGGGTGACGTCGGGCTGTACGCGGGTGACGTCGGGCTGTACGCGGGTGACGTCGGACTGTACGCGGGTGACGTCGGACTGTACGCGGGTGACGTCGGGCTGTACGCGGGTGACGTCGGACTGTACGCGGGACTTTGTGGTTTCGCCTGTGGTGCTGTCTGTGGTTGTTGCCACGCCGGTGATGCTGGAGCATAATTTGGACTTTGTGGGACATATGGTTTCGCCTGTGGTGCTGTCTGTGGTTGTTGCCACGCCGGTGCTGTCTGTGGTTGTTGCCACGCCGGTGCTGTCTGTGGTTGTTGCCACGCCGGTGCTGTCTGTGGCCACGCCGGTGCTGTCTGCGGCCATTCTGCTACTGCCTGTGGTGCTGCCTGTGGTGCTGCCTGTGGCCATTCTGGTGCTAGGTGTGTCTGTTGCCACCCTGCTTCTGCCGCATATGTTGTGTGTGACGACCATTCGCTAGTGGGCATCCA
>Ga0206129_10006764_pt1 | contig 11523 bp, 9 predicted proteins | sample Helgoland_Spring_8_FD_148616 | JGI IMG/M metagenome (GOLD analysis project Ga0206129, IMG submission 148616) | Pelagic subsurface seawater microbial communities from Kabeltonne, Helgoland, North Sea - Helgoland_Spring_Bloom_20160502_2 | ecosystem: Environmental > Aquatic > Marine > Epipelagic ...
GATCGGTTACGGTGGTGTGAGACCCAGCATTCGGGCTGTGTTCAACGCCTTTTCCAAGACGGGCCATTCAGTTGTCGAAATCTTGCTGATCTCTGCTGCAAGCGGATTTGTCATCGGCGTTTTGAACATCACTGGGCTAAGTTTCAACCTTACCTATCTTTTGGTGCAGGTCGGAGGATCATCCTTGATCGCATTACTCGCTTTATCGGCTAACGTGTGCATCGTCTTGGGCATGGGGCTGCCTACGCTCGGCGTATACGTTTTGCTCGCAGCCTTGGTTGCACCCGCGCTAATTCAGCTTGGGGTCGAACCCATCGCTGCACATCTTTACGTGCTCTATTTCGGTATGATGTCGATGATTACCCCGCCTATTGCGCTTGCAGCCTTTGCTGCGGCCTCAATCGCGAGGGCACCTTCAATGGCGACAGGTTGGGCTGCTATGCGCTTTGGATGGTTGGCCTATGTTATCCCAGTTCTCTTCGTGTTCTCGCCTGCGTTGATCATGATCGGAAGCCCATTGGCAATCGGGGTTGCAATCCTGACTGCGGGTCTTGGAGTTTGGCTGATTTCGGCGGCACTGGCTGGATATTTCAATGGCCTCCTCTCCACCCCCATGCGAATTTTGTTTGGTGCGGCAGGCTTACTCGCGCTCATTCCCTCGGATGCTTTTGCAGGGGCTGTTTACACGGATGCTCTTGGGGTCGTGCTTGGTCTTGCTCTGATACTCTACGACGTTTATCGCCGCCGGCAGGAGGGCTTAACATGAATTCTGCAGACAAATTGCTAGGCGTACTTGGGCTATTTTCTGAAGAACGGCCCGAGTGGACCGCAGAAGAAATGATGCAAGAAACTGGTTTCACGCGGCCAACGCTCTATCGCTATCTTAAATCTTTGCGCGAAACGGGTTTGGTGACGTCGGTGTCTGGGTCGGCGTTTTCTTTGGGACCTCGTGTGACGGAACTTGATTACCTAATGCGCAAAGCTGATCCATTGATAAGGCAGGGACAGGCCGCACTCGTTGAATTGACCGAGCAATACACAGGGTCCGCCTTCCTTGTACGGTGGTATGAGCGCAAGATTTTGTGCGTTTCATCTGTGGTCTCCGCCAAGGAACCCGTCACCAGCTATCCACGCGGACGCCCGATGCCTTTGGCGCGCGGTGCTATCTCGAGGGCAATCTTGGCATGGCTTTCCAAACGCGAGCAAGAAGAGATCGGCGGTTCAAACCTTGCTGAATTTGCCCGCATGGGGACAGGAGAAACCGTCGAAGAAATTCGCGCGACGCTGCGCCGCGTGCGCAAAGAAGGTGTTGCGATTGCACATGGTGAAGTAACGCCCGGTGTTGTCGGTATTGCGGCCCCCATTCTTGATGCAGGATCCGTGCCTGCGGCTGCGCTTTGCATGACCGTAGCGCAGACAGAAGTTACGCCAAAACAAACTGCAGACCTTGCAAGCCGCGTGCGCGATATGGCGCGAGGTATTTCTGCCAAATTGATTGACCACGACAACAACCAGCAAAGCGCTTTAACCTGATTGGAAACCAGATGAAAAAAATCGACGTCTTTACCCATATCTGGCCCAAACCATTTCATAACGCGCTTATCGATCATTTGGGTCACACAACAGACATCACACGCCGTTCTGAAGCAGTGCCGATGATGACCAATCTGGACCGTCGTTTTGAAGTCATGGATATGTTCGGTCCCGATTACTGCCAGATCCTATCGCTCGCGTCGCCGCCCTATGAATTATATGCGGATCCGGCGAAGTCGCTCGACTTAGCAACGATTGCATCCGATAGTATGGCTGAACTTTGCCAGCAATACCCTGCTCGCTTCCCCGGTTTTATCGGCACGGCGATCATGTCCAATCCGGAGCAAATGGTCGAAGATGCGCGCCGTAATATTGAAGATCTTGGCGCGGTTGGCATGCAAATATTCACCAATGTGATGGGCAAGCCGCTTGATTTGCCCGAGTTTGACCCGTTCTTTGAGTATATGGCAAGCACTGGAAAGCCGATCTGGATGCATCCTTCGCGGGGTGCAAATTTCACAGATTATTTGTCTGAAGAGCAGTCGAAATATGAGATTTGGTGGACCTTTGGGTGGCCCTATGAAACCTCTGCTGCAATGGCGCGACTTGTGTTTTCTGGCACCTTTGATCGTCATCCCAACCTCAAAATTATTACGCATCACGCAGGCGGCATGATCCCGTTCTTTGAAGGTCGTGTGGGTGCTGGTTGGGATCAAATGGGTGCGCGCACAACAAGCACTGATTTGCAGAAGGTTCTCAAAGGCTTGAAACGCCCCCATCTGGAGTATTTCAAGGAATTCTACGCCGATACCGCAAGTTTTGGTTCGCAAAAAGCTATCGAGCATGCAGTCGAATTCTTTAGCGAGGATCGTGTATTGTTTGCCTCTGATGCGCCTTTTGATCCTGAGGGCGGTCCGATGTATATTCGCGACACAATGGCCGTTATTGATAGCATGGATATCTCTGATGCGGTGCGCAAGAAAATCTATCAGGACAACGCGGTTGAGCTTTTGGGCCTTACACTATGATTGCTGGGCACTACATAGGAGGCGCGCCTATCTATGAAGGCGCGGTTGAACAAAGTGTTGACCCAGCAGATCAGACAGAAGTCGGCAAATATCATCTAGGGTCCCGCAGCTTGGTTGATCACGCAGCAGACGTGGCGCGGCGTGCATTCTTTGAACTCAACTGGTCGGCCAATCCGCGCTTGCGTGGGCAGGCTTTGAGCGAAATTGCAGATCGCCTTGAGGCCGCGAAAGACGCGATTGCGGATTTGGTGGTGCAAGAGAACGGCAAACTGCGCAGCGAAGCCATCGGTGAAACCATGGGCGCGATTTCTGAGACGCGCTACTACGCAGGTCTTGCGCGCAACATTTGTGGCACCATGCAAGAAGTTTTGCCCGGCCAGATGTCACTGTTTCACCGTGAAGCCGTGGGTGTTGCGGGCATTATCGTTCCGTGGAATGCGCCTGTTACCTTGCTTATGCGTTCGCTTGCACCTGCTTTGGCTGCAGGGTGTACCTGTGTGATAAAGCCAGCCACGCAAACGCCGTTGGTTCATGCAAAACTAATGGAGTGCATTACGGGCGCGCCGTCTTTGCCAAGTGGTGTGGTGAATTCTGTCAATGAGAATGGGATAGAAGTCGGTCATGCTATCGTCGCTTCGCCCCTTGTTGATGTTATTTCTTTCACGGGGTCCAGCCGAACCGGACAAGCCGTCATGGCTGGCGCGTCAGCGACGTTGAAACGTGTCGGGTTGGAGTTGGGTGGTAAAGCGCCTGCGGTGATTTTTGAGGATGCCGATATCGACAAGGCTGTGGCGGAACTCACCTATGGGTCCCTAAATATGGCGGGTCAAATTTGTGTCGCCGCTGTGCGCTTTCTGGTTCACGCGAATATCGCAAAGACGTTTGAAGAGCGCATGGTTGCGGCTTACAGCGCTGTAAAAGTCGGGCGTGGCAGTGATCCTGCCAGCACAATGGGTTCGCTCATAGACTTGCCTAGCCAGCAACGTGTTTTGGGTTTGATTGAGCAGGCGGGCGATGAAGGCCGAATGATCCTGCAAGGCGGTTGGGACGGGGCGGGGGCGTTCCTGACGCCAACCTTGTTTGGCATTGAGGAGGTAACCTCTTCCCTCGTTCAGGAGGAACTGTTCGGCTCGATCGTGACGCTTGAAGCCTTTGAAGATGAGGCGGAAGCCGTTAGCAAAGCGAACGCAACACCTTATGGTTTGGCGGCTTCGGTTTTTACCAAGGACGGTGCGTGCGCTCTCAGGGTCAGTCGCGCGATTAGATCGGGTAAGGTCTGGGTCAATTCGTATTTACGTCTGTTCGCAGAAGCGGAAACAGGTGGATACGGCCAGTCTGGATTGGGACGCTTGCACGGACCTGAAGGCATGAACGACTTCTTGGAAACCAAACATATCTATCTAGAGCCCGGACAGGTGTTGCGCGATGTATGACGTGATTATAAATGGTGGCGGTCCTGTTGGTACCGGCCTCGCGATAGATCTAGGCCAACGTGGTCTTCGTGTCGCCTTGGTCGAAAAATATCCCAAACCTCAGCCTGTGCCTAAAGGACAGAACCTGACCCAGCGCACAATGGAGCATTTTCGCAGTTGGGCCTGCGAGGACGCGCTGCGCGCGGCGCATCCCATTCCAGAGGGCGGCGGAATTGGGGGCATGACCTGCTATGGTACCCTTATGACAGAGCATCACTATGATTGGTTGAACCGCGCGAAAGTGAAAGATTACTATGCGAGCGCCAACGCCCGACTACCGCAGTATGAAACAGAGGCAGTTCTGCGCGCCCGGGCGACACAAATAGACGAAATTGACGTGCTCTACGGCTGGCAAGGCGATCAATTCACTCAAGACGAGACAGGGGTCACACTGAGCGTGTCAGAACGGCACGGTGACGGTGAAAAAGTGTTGCGCGGTGACTATCTTGTTGGGTGCGATGGATCCAAATCAATTGTGCGCACCACTAGTGGGATTAGTGAAACCGCGACCGAACATGATAAACTGATGTCGCTTCTGGTGTTTCAATCTGAAGAGCTGGATCAACTGCTTAAGCGTTATCCCGGCAAGGCTTTCTACAACGTCCTGCATCCTGACTTTGAAGGCTACTGGCAGTTTTTTGGCCGTGTCGATCATGGGTTAAGTTGGTTTTTCCACGCTCCTGTGCCGCTTGGTACGACAGTTGAGAATTTCGATTTAAGCGGGATGCTGACCAAGGCGGTTGGACAAGAGTTCGCGTTCGACATCAGCTACATCGGCTTTTGGGATCTGCGCGTTGCCGTTGCTGACACGTATCGTGCGAACCGTGTATTCGTCGCGGGCGACGCTGCACATTCGCACCCGCCCTATGGTGGCTATGGCATCAACCTTGGCTTAGAAGATGCGCGCAATTTAGGTTGGAAACTTGCAGCGAGCTTGCAAGGTTGGGGCGGTCCTGCCTTGCTGGATAGCTATTCGGGAGAACGCCAGCCTGTATTCGCAACAACTGCAGACGAGTTTATTGAGCGCTTTATCAAAGAAGACCGTGAATTCCTTGCGACGCACAGGCCTGCTGATCCCGATTTCGCCGAACTCTGGCAGCGGCGCAATCAAGGTGCGGATGAAGTCATGGCGTTTGAGCCGAATTATGAAGGATCTTCAATTATAGGCGGAGGCGGCCACCCCTCTGCGCGCGGTGATCACCAATTCACAGCGCGCGCGGGTCATCATTTGGCACCCGCAACATTGGCCGATGGATCGCAGGTTTTTGACGCCTTTGGCGCTGGCTTTGCTTTGCTCACGACCATAGGAACCGCGGGATTTGACACGTCGGCGGAAGAGCTTGGGGTGCCATTGCAAGTGTATGAAATGTCACAAGACGCAGCGGATAAATACGAAAGCCCAATGGTCTTGGTCCGACCAGACCACTTCGTTGCATGGGCAGGAGCCAGCTGTGATCCAACGGCCGTGCTTAAGCGGGCTATTGGTGCGCGTTAGGTAAAAGGGGATCACTTTTTTAAGCGGTTTTCCCAAATGACGCACTTAGTACGCGCACTTCGGGCGATGCGATCACTGTCTTTTCTGACAAAAATATGCTGGTGATTTGATGTAATTTGCGACAGATCGTAGAGGTAGTTCACCATCGTTCCGTTTCATTGGGCCATACCGTTATCAGAAATGTCTGCATTGGTGTGAACCGCATGAACTATTGCGCCGCTGCCAAGATGAAACCGTGCAACGGGTACTGTCAGATTAAACTAGCTTGAAGCTGGTGGGGCTGCTTTGTAGCATCTTTGGATTATCAAACAGTCCCCATTCCGCTATTTGAAATCCAGTCCTGACATCATCCGACCTGCAGTAATGCTGTAAGTCCGTTTCGCGCGTTTTTTTAGCATTCAAGTTTACACTCAGCCCCATTCACTCCCGTCTGGCACTCATGTCCAGCCATAGGCACTGCAAGGGCTGGGTGTAAGGTTAGGCTGGCTGTGAAGGCCTGCGGGAACGCCATCTCTACCCACGCACCAATTTCAAGCTCAACCGTGCCGCTGCTCTCGCTGAGTGGCGTCAATTATTGAGCGCATAGATTGCGGCTGCCCCCTCCCATCAATCTTATGCTGGATATTATTAACCTGACAGCTCCAGGCATGACATTTGATCTTTTAAGGATTTATTATGTTTTAAATTTAGGGGGATAAACCGCTTTAATCTTAATAGTAGATATTTATTCAGCCCAAGGTATCATGAATATACAAAAATTAAAAAAGGAGAAATTGATGTCAATTAGATGCATAATGATGGGTTCCTACAACGCAGAAGGTGCGAAGGGTATAATTGGTGGTTCCGACCGTATGGCTGCAGTTAAGGCGGTTGCTGAAGCCGCTGGTGGTAGCGTTAATTTTGTAAGCTTTATGCGCGGTAGAATGGACATTATTGTCGATTTCAATGTGCCTGATGCAGCGACAATGATGGGCATTATGGCGGCGGCTAATGCATCAGGAACTTTTACAAGTCTGGAAGTGCATGAGTGCGTAGATTATGCACCAGCTGTTGCAGCAGCCCAGCGTATCATGAAGGCATATGTGCCAGCTAACGCTTAATAAAAAGTGAAACGCATTCTTCGAAAAAGGAGCAATACGATGACTAAGTTTGTAGTGTATAGCAAATGGTTTTGGAAAGATGGTGTGCCAGAAGATGCCTTTATCCAAGATTGGTTGCGAGGCCGTAAGCCAAATATGATTGCTGAGGATACTGTCTTATTCAAAGTTGACGATAATCATCATGGTTCGGTTACTACTTATGCAAATGAAGCTGATTTCAAAAAAGAACGTGGATCGGTTTTGGAAGAACGCAAAAAAAATCATGAAGAGGGCGCTCAATTGATTGATGAAAATGTTGGGTCTGTAATGGGCCAAATGTCTCAACTTTAAAACAATCAAGAAACGCATTCTTTGAAAATAATTGACGGGGGGCAAAACCCCCGCAAGACTGTTTACTCTCAAACGTTCAATAGCATGGGGTCAGGAGCCGACGTTCGTCCCGTCTTGAAATCAAATTTCGCTCTGCATCATCCATTATCTATCTTTATAGAGTCTCTTGCAGTTTGAGCCGCTGGATCTTACCCGAAGGCCCCTTGGGTAGTTCACTTAGAAAATGCACGGTGTCAGGCGATTTGAACTTTCCAAGTTTTTCGATGCAGATCGAGATCAAGTCGGGTTCTGTCAGGGTCGATCCTTCGCAAACGCTTACTGCTGCCTCAATGCGCTCACCATATGTTTCGCAAGGGCGCGAAAAGGCTGCAGCCTCAACCACGTCACTGTGGGAATAGAGCGCTTCGTCAATCTCGCGAGGAGCGATATTCTCACCCCCTTTGATGATCAACTCTTTGAGGCGTCCTGTCACGAACAAGTATCCATCAGCATCCTTACGTCCCAAATCACCGGTACGCAGCCAGTCGCCATGAAACGTCGATTTCGTGGTTTCTGGATTCCTGAGATATTCCAACATCACATTCGGCCCACGAACGGCGATTTCACCCTCAACATTGACCGCACATTCGCTCAGGTCGGTTGCAAGGATTGTCACCTCGTTTCCATAAGCAATTCCGGGTGAGCCGATCTTGCGAGTTCCAGGCGGCAGGGGGTTGGACAAGATTTGGGCCGCTGTTTCGGTCAAGCCCATCGTCTCTATGATAGGCATATCAAAGCGCGTCTCGAAGGCCGTTTGAACATCGGGGGATAAGGGGGAAGATGCCGAGCGTCCAAACCGCAAACGTGCTTTGCTTTTTGCATCGGGGTTTTTGTCACTGTGCAGCAAGTGTGAAATGATGGTCGGAACCACCGAGAACCATGACACCTCATGTGTGCTGATCTGGTTCCAAAACTGACTAGCAGAGAATTTTTGTGCTATTATCACAGTACCGCCAGACACCAATGCCCCCATGATCGAGACACACAAGCCGTTAATATGACAGATGGGCAGAACACAAAGCGCACGATCCTGATCAGTTAAGTGGTGTGCGATTGCAGGTGTCCAGCCCCCCGCTAAAAGGCTGGAATGTGTATGTACGACACCCTTTGGCCGACCAGTTGTCCCAGAGGTGTACATGAGTAGAGCGTGATCAGCGGCGTTGATCTGGTGGAGCGGCATTTCTTTGCTCTGAAAGGACGCGAGGCGTTGCATCTGATCTGGTCGGGCATTCTGATACATCTCGTTAACGCTGTCATGCACTAAGGCAATGCGCGCCCCGGAATGCTCTAGCGCGTAGGCAATTGCATCGCGTCCTGCCGCAAGATTAACCATCGTCGCACGAAACCCACCATAGACCGCGCCGTAAAAAGCTAAAACGCCTTCGCGCCCATTTGGCTGAAGGATCGCTACGCTTTCGCCCTTGGCTATGCCATGCGCGGTAAGGGCCTGCGCGATTTCCATCGCACCAGTGCGCAGATCCTTCCAAGTGAGTGGCTCAATTCCATCGGTGAAGAAAAACGCAGTTCTGTCGTCTTTTGCTCGGAAATCAAGCCATTCGCGCACCGTGCCTAGAGGTGGCGTTTCATATGAGAAGTTCATTGACCAGAAGCCTTCCAATATTCGGAAAAGATATCCTCAACCTTTGGCTCGCGTGCGGGGATTTCGCGAATGATTTTGACGGTCTGCATGAAGTGTTTCCAATGCACGTTATCATCAATCGAATTACCACCCCATGATCCGCATCCCATTGAGAGGGAGAACGGCATGCTATTGGTGAATGATCCACCTGTGGCAAAGGTGTGAGCCTGATTAACGATGACACGACAAGTGGGAATACGCTTGCCGATCTCTAAGGGGCGGTCCGCATTTGCCGTATGGATGCCAACTGAGTGACCGGCCCCTTGAAACGCCATGATGCGCAGGGTGATATCCACTGCGGCGCCGAAGTCAGCCGCGCGGTAAAGTGCTGCGACACGCGACAACTTCTCACCTGACAATGGATGATCCGGCCCTATCCCCGTTGTCTCGACGGCAAGGAACTTGGTATCCGAAGGTACCGTGCCCTCCATTTCCAGCGCTTGCAGCATTTTGTCGGCGTCTTGTGCAATAACGGAGCGGTTCAGATGCCCGTCGGGCCAAAGCTTGGCGACAATTGCGGCCTCATCTGTGATCCGCGCACCGCCCGCCTTTGACAGTGCCACCATAAATTCATCGTAGACGGCGTCAACAACAACGATCGAGTTCTCGGACGAGCAAGACGTTGCATTATCGAATGTTTTGGATGCTGTAATTTTCTGGGCGGCATCATCCAGATCACAGGTCTCGTCCACAATGACCGTCACGTTGCCCGCCCCCACGGCCAAGGCAGGTGTGCCGGAGGTATATGCCCGCTTGACGTTATTTTGGGATCCGGTAACGACGATCAGATCGCTGATCTCAAGCAGGCGTTGGGTTTTCTCTTTGCTGCCCTTGCCACGGACCATCTGCACCAGATCCCGGTCCTCACCTATCTTGTCGAATTCTGCATGGATATAGCTGATCAGGACTTCACAGGCCGGAACGCCTTTGGGGGAAGGCGACAACACGATTGCATTGCCGCATTTGAGCGCGTTGATGACGTTGTTTGCAGGCGTTGCAGCAGGGTTGGTCGAGGGCACTACAGCACCGATCACGCCGATGGGGCGCGCGATCTGCGTGATCCCGGTTTCGGCGTCTTCGCTGATAATGCCGTATGTTTTGGCGGTTGCTATATCGCGCATCAGACCGAGGGTTTTGCGGTGGTTTTTGGTGATCTTATCGGGAACATTGCCGAGGCCAGTTGTCTGCACCGCTAACTCAGCAAGGTGAGTATTTCGACTAGGTTCCATAATCGCCCAAGCAGCAGCCTGAGCAGCACGATCGTACTTGATTTGGGAGCCGTGGGCCTCAAAACGCAACTGTGCGGCACGCGCACTTGCAACTGTGGCTTCTACTTCGGCGATATCATCAAGAACAGTCATGTTGGTCGGTATCCTATTGATTTAGGGATGATCTCCACCCGATGTGACGGGTGGAGATCAAGTTTATTTGCGAGATATCAGAGGCCTGCGAGAAGCTCTTTCAAGGTTTCTTCACGCGCTGCCCACATCGCAAGGACTTCGTCGCGATTCATCACATGCATTGGCGATCCGCCTGCTTTCATCTTGCCCGCAACGCGGCTGTTCTCGAACATGGTCGGCACAGTCGCTGCCAGCTTGTCGATGATGCCCTGTGGCGTACCCTTTGGCACCATTACACCGCGAAAGTTCACGGATGCATTGTCCACGGCCAGACCGCTTTCCATCATTGTTGGCACGTCAGGCAAGAACTCGTTCCGTTCCAGATCAGCTACAGCGAGGATTTTGACGTTACCTGCCTGTGCTGCACGGAATCCGTCGGACAGGTTGTTGATGCCCGCCATAACGTCACCTGCAATGACTGCTTTCATTGCAGCGGCACCGCCGCCTTTGGTGGGGATATAGGCCATCTTCATACCGCCCGCTTTCTCCATCTGGAGTGCTGCGATGTGGTGGCCTACAAACAGACCAGCACCCGATGTCGTAAGCTTGCCGGGGTTCGCCTTGGCAAAATCCACCACGTCCTGAAGTGTGTTGAACTCACTGTCTTTGCCAACAACCAGAACAGCAGGGTCAGCACCCCAGTTTGCAATCGGCTCAAAAGATGCGGCGCTATACTCGACGCCGCCCTTGATCGACTGCGCGATGAAGTGAGGGACGTTGTACGCCCCCAGTGTATAGCCGTCAGCCTCGGCTTGGCCTGCAAGCCAGTTCCAGCCGACACGCCCACCGGCACCTGGTTTGTTTAGAATTGCGATGGGCATACCCAAGGCATCCTCGTTGCCAGATGTCATAGTCACGATACGTGCCTGAAAATCAGTGGCACCACCGGCACCATAGCTGACCATCATCATGATGGGGCGCTCTGGATAATTGGCATGACCGTCAGCTGTTGCTGTCTGGGTCAGACCCATGAGGGCAATTGCTGCCCCTGCAAATAGATTTTTCATTTTAGTTCCTCCCTTAAGTGAATTCTGCCGCCAGAGCGGTTCAGAAAAATATCTCTCGCGGTGTGTAAACTTTCAGCAGTAGTGCGAAGAGACCGTACATAACGGCCATGAAGCAGACCGTTGTGATGATGCGCATAACCCATGATTTCAGCACCCTGTGGGGGGCTGGATCATACAGGCTGAGCAGAATAAAAAATGAGATTGATGTTGCAGTGTAGAACCCCAGCCCCTTGGCCGCCCAGAAAATATAGATCAGGGCGATGATCAGGCCGGGTATAAGGTTTGAGAACTGCGTCAAGGATAGTCCATTCCCAACCTTGGTCCAGCCAAGACAGGCTTTTACAAATGTCCAAAGCGCCAGAACCACAAACACAGTCGCGATGAGGCGCGGAAACAAGAATGCCTCCGAAGGCTGCTGCGTATAGCTTATATAGCAGACCGTTGCGCCAACGACGGCGACAACGCCGGACCCGATGATAT
>Ga0206129_10006768_pt1 | contig 11517 bp, 5 predicted proteins | sample Helgoland_Spring_8_FD_148616 | JGI IMG/M metagenome (GOLD analysis project Ga0206129, IMG submission 148616) | Pelagic subsurface seawater microbial communities from Kabeltonne, Helgoland, North Sea - Helgoland_Spring_Bloom_20160502_2 | ecosystem: Environmental > Aquatic > Marine > Epipelagic ...
TTCTCTCCTCGAGCAGAACAAAAACGCAACCACTGCGGCCATGACCCTCCGAGCTATCACCGGCAAGGATTTTGGTGATGATCCTAACGAGTGGCGCGACTGGGCAGCCAAAGACGACAGCATTCGCAATTCAGGAGGACTTGATCTCTCTGACGAAGATCTTATCAGTGCAGCCGTTGAAGGTCTTCCTGTAATGGTCTCAGGATCAGGCGAGGCATACACCATTACCGTAACTCTCCCGGATCAACGTAATCAGCAGGTCTGGATCAACCTCTCTGCAAAAACGCCAGAGGGCAAACCCATCGTGCAGCTCAGCACGCCTTGCGGGGACGCAGACAAGACTCAGTATGAGAATGTACTGAAAATGAACATGTCTATACCATTTGGCTGTCTTGCACTGGCAGAGATGGAGGGAAAGCTCGTTTTCGCCATGACAGACTCTTACATCCGTAAAACTGCCCATCCTCAAGATATAGCCGAATCTATTATGTCATTGGCAAAAAACGGTGACTCCATGGAGAAATCGCTCTCTCAAGCAGATAAGTATTGAGAAGTTCGCTTGAAAGCGTCGGAAATTGAGCAGTTTCATTTTCTTTACCAGTTTGCTCACAAAGAGTGTGCTGCCTATGTGTGATACCCTGCCGTAGGTCATACTCTTAGGCGAGAACACCACACGCGGGCCTCCTTCACGTCAAACTCGAACTCCCAACTTAAACTGCCACGAAGCGATTACCTAAACTTGAATTAAAATCAAGAACTACAAACTAACCCTAAATATTGAGGATAAAAAAAACATGGCGTGCATTTTATAAACCCATTAATCTAAGCAAGTTATTAGTATGACGATCTCAATCATGACCATCTCAATCAAGGCACTCAAAAAGCAAATTGCTAGCAAGACAATGAAGAAGTTTATGTTGTGTCTATTGGGAATCGGGGCGTTGATCGGAAACGCACCCGCTGTGGAGCCTAAGGCCGTATGGATGGAAGGAGCGGTGGGAGTAGGTTGGCGCTTTGGAACCGGTCAGAGCGAAATCGAAGCATGGAATGTCACCACTTTGGTGAATCAAGTGAAGACCATTCCCGGTGTAAGCTATGTCCTGTTTAATTTATCTCAGGCAGCTCATGGCGATCAATATATCGCCCCTCACTCCGTTTTGACCACGCTGAACCCCGGATCAACGCCGGTCACTCGTGATCTCTTCATGGAAGCAGCAACCGCCTTCCAGAATGAGGGTTACAAAGTGATTGCCTATGTCGCCACCCAGGGGCCCCCTATGCTGAAGCATGGAGTGCAGTACGCTTGGGATAGAGTCGAAATCGAGCCGGGAGTCTATACCTCGCAGTCGATGGATAACTGGGAAGGCTATGTGCAAAGTATTTATGGCAATACGACGCGTGATACCTACAAGCAGGCTTTTGCCGAAATCATTGTTGATGAATATGCCGCGCGCTACGGCACCTTGATCGACGGTTGGTGGTTCGATAACGGGGCTGACTCTATGAATGCGCCATTGTTGCATGACATTGTGACTGCACATAATGCAGATGTCGCGATCACTTTTAACGGCGTCAATGTGGATACAGATTACACCGGTGGTCATCCTACGGTATTGGCCCAAGCTTTATCCAGCGATGATGTCAATGAGACAAAGATGTTATTACCGATCGAGGCAAGCACCGATGGCTATATTGTTCAAGCCGATGGCCATAAAGCTCTTGGTCATATGTTTATGCCCGCGCATGAACGGTGGAATTCTGGGGCGATCGTTTGGACCGTGGACAAAGCCGCAGACCGAGTCGAGCGCTGCACCCAAGCGGGTGGCGCATGGACATGGAATGTGGATGTCAGCCCGAACCAATCCAACCTCAGGTCGGACACCGTGACCCTTATGCAAGATGTTCACGAACAGATAGCGGTCAACGCGTCAAACAGCGACCCGATCTTTGCTGCGGATGTTTTTGACGGCGGAGAGGTCGATTCCTTCGTTGCTTATTCCGCCACTGTCGCGGGATTGGCCACGGATGCGGAGGGGGATCCGCTACGCTTCCATAAAATCGGCGGTCCGGATTGGCTCACCGTATCCACTGAGGGCACGCTTTCGGGTACTGCGTCCACTGGGGATTCCGGGATGAACCGTTTTAAGATTCTCGTAAGTGACGGCAAGGGCAACGTCGATATTGCAGATTTGGAAATCACCGTAAATTATGCCTTCAGCACGAGTGGGGTCAAAAACACATCACGTTTTAGGCCTGAAGATATTGATTCCGGCAACTGGGTAACGCGCGACGCTGCCTGGTCCACAGCAAGCAATACACTCTCGAACCCAGGGCTCGTGACGGATGATGATAAAGGTGCGCATCAGCTTAATTACTTAGACATCTCAGATACAAGCCTCACGGAGATTACGGTTTCGTTCGACTATTCGGTAGGGGTGGGATCCACGCTGTATTTCTATTCATCCCTGTTTACAGGGGAGCTTACGAACGATTTTTTGTTGGCTAGACTCACGAAGACGGGCGGCACATGGTATGCTAACGACTTTAATGCAGACATTACGTCATTCGGCGGTTTTTCCGGCCCAGACTATAACCTCAAGGATGGGAGCACCCCTTCAGGCTTCACAGATAGTGCGCTCGCCTCATTTGTGGGTGGAACTTCCGGGACGTTTAGCCAAACTTTCGATGTTTCAGGATTTGGCGGTGGTGGCTTCAGCATGGCAGATGTCAGTCATGTAATGGCCGTTTTTACAGCGGACACGGCTGCAGCAGGTGATGGTGCAATATCAATCGACAATTTCAGGATGGCCATCGACTTGAATGGTCCGGAAGTATTTACCTTGGCCTACACGGCGGGCCCGAATGGCTCGATCAACGGTAGCACTCCGCAATTGGTTGAAAACGCTGCGGATGGCTCCGCGGTTACCGCAGTAGCAGATCCCGGCTATCATTTTGTCAATTGGTCTGATGGCCTGACCGTCAACCCGCGCATTGAGAGCAGCGTGACTGCTGACATCAACGTCACCGCCAACTTTGAAATCGATACGTTCACGCTGAGCTACACCGCTGGCCCGAATGGATCAATCAGTGGTCCCAGCTCGCAGGTAGTCGAACACGGCGCTGACGGTGCAGCAGTGACGGCATTGGCCGATTCAGGCTATCATTTTGTCAACTGGTCTGATGGTAGCACAGACAATCCGCGAGCTGATACAGGCGTCATGGGCAACGTCGCAGTCATCGCCAATTTTGAAGTTGATCCGCCACTTAGCGATCTGGCAGGTGCTGAGATCACCTTGCTCGGCACGGTCTCTGGAGGCGCAATCACCGATACTCATACCAGCGATAATACCTACCAGATACTTACCGAGACAGAAAGTGGAGGTAAGCGTAACCGGCGTCGCTCCCAGCTTGAGCACAAGTGGATTTTTGACGTCACGGGAGGTGAGCTGGTCACCTTTTTTGTAGAAGCGCACCATACTGTTAATGCAGAGGGTGATGATTTTCTTTTCTCTTATTCCACTGATGACATTAACTACACGGACATGCTCACCGTGACTAAAACGGCGGATGATGACTCGAGCAACTTTTACCTATTACCAGGAGATCTGAGCGGCACAGTTTACGTCCGAGTGATAGACACCGATCGCACCCAAGGCAACAGAGCTCTGGATAGTCTCTACGTCGACAGCCTCTTTATTGTGTCTGAAAATGCTACTCAAGCCCCTACTGGAGCCACCGAACCCAACCCTGCTGATGGAGCAGTCAATGTATCTGCAAACACTGTGCTTAGCTGGACACCGAGTCTATTGGCAGCCTCGCACAATGTTTATTTTGGGCTTAACCCGACACCGGGTGCTGCCGAGTTTCAGCTTAACCAGTCCGCAAACAGTTTTGAACCCGGCTCTCTGGAATATGATACCACCTATTACTGGGCGATCGATGAGGTTAATGGTGCGGGAATCGCGCCCGGCCCAGTCTGGTCATTTACCACTGGCGGTGCTTCGCCCGAGACGCACGTGACCGCAATTGACCTTGGAACGCAACGTGCCGGTAAGAACTATCGTGGTGTGGCAACGGTAACCATAATAGACAGCGGAACCGGCCAAGCATTGGCTGGCGCAACTGTCCAAGGTGATTTTAGCGGTATATTCAATGAATCAGTCAGTGCCGTCACCGACTCAGCAGGACGGGCCACCCTAACAACCTCGTCTAAAGAGCGGTTGCCGTTTAACTACACCTTCACCGTCACAGGGGTCAGCGCCCCAGGATATCTTTATCAAGCTTCAAACAACATCGAAACATCGGACAGCGGTGGTTTCTAAGTTTTTTGCAAGTCTGGGTTGCGCAGGATGATGAGCCTGTGTTTCTTGATGGTTTGTATGTCTACAGGGGCTGTTACAAAGAGGGGAGTGAGAGTGGCTGTGAGCTTAGAAAAGGCAAATTTTCATTCGTCTTAAAGGAGCTTGATGATGCTCATTGTTGAGCAGGCAATTGCAGGGCCTCGAGAACGAGCTTGGCGAGCAGTTGGTTGCCAGCGGCATTCATGTGCACAGAGTCGTTTGTTAGAATGCCCTTGGTGGCGTTTTTGGGGTTGTGCTCTTTGAGGTAGGTGATGAAACCTTTGCGAAAATCGAGCAGCTGGGATCCGGTCTCCTTGGCGACTTTGCGGCTGATGTTAGAATACTCGTCGAGCCTTTGGTCATCGGGATTGGTGCCATCGTGTTTTTCACCAATGACCGTGGGAGTGCAAAGGATGACCCGGGCGCCAACACCGTTGATTTTTTTAATCATGTCCCTGAGGCCACTCTCAAAAGCTTCGGGGGTGGTGCCTTTTTTGCCTCTGGCAACCACCCTCGGGTGGGTCCAGTGCCAGACGTCGTTAATGCCAATGTAGATGAAGACGATGGTGGGCTTTTTCTGCAGCACGTCTTTGTCGAGACGCTGCTGGCAATTAGCAACTTTATGGCCACCGATGCCAGCACCGATCAGCTCGATATTGAGGTCAGGGTAGGCCTTGGCAACGACCTCAGCACTGAGGGTGATGTAGCCACCTGGGCGCGGGCCCGCGGCGGTGATTGAGTCGCCGAGGAAGACGATGCGGTCGTTTTTCTTCAGTGCGGCTTGCTTGGCGTGGAGACAAGTAGCGAGGGAAAGTACAGACAGTGTGGTGATGAGTAAGAATTTCATGGTTATTTTTATGCTTTATTGTTAGGGGAGAACGGTTTTGACGAGATTGGGGGCATTGACAGGATCTTCGAGATCGTTGATGAGCTTGAGTAAACCCTGGGTGAGTTCTGCCTTCATGTCTTGATACGCTGGGTTGGTGTAGTGGTTCTGCATTTCTTCAGGGTCATTCACTAGATCGAAGAGTTCCCACTGGTATTTTCCTTTCATGCCGGGGTAGTGGATGAGCTTGTGGGTGTTGGTGCGAATGCCGATCATTTCGGGAAGATTGTCATCGCCGTGGCTGTAGAAGTGGTAGTAGCAGGTATCGCGGACTTGCTCGGCGTTACCTTCTAAGATGCTTCGAAGGCTGTAACCTTGGATATCTTCTGGGATGGGGAGGCCGGCGTAGTCGAGCAGGGTAGGGGCGAGGTCGACGTGGTTGGTCATGCTGTCGTTAATCAGACCAGCTTCGATGACTTCTGGAAAACGGATCAGCAGCGGCTGGTGCAGGGGCTTTTCATACATCCATTGCTTGTTGTAGAAGCCGTGCTCACCGAGGGAGAATCCTTGGTCGGAGGTGTAGATGACGATGGTGTTGTTGGCGAGGCCGCTCTCGTCCAGGTAGTCGAGTACACGGCCGACGTTGTCATCCACGTTTTTGACAAGCCTGTAGTAACCCTTGATGTAAATCTGATAGAGATTGGCGAGCAATTCCTTGTCGGTGATGTCAGGGTTTTGTTCACGGAACCCGGCGATGGTTTTTTTGAAGTTCGGTCTGCGCAGGATGAGGTTTGAGCGCATGGTCTTTTGGATCGCTTCGGGAGTGCGGCCTTTGTAGTCATCATAGAGGGTGGCAGGTTCGGGAATGGTGACATCGGATAGGTAGTCCTTGTATTTTGGCGGAGCAGGGAGGTAGGGCTCATGCGGAGGTTTGGGATGCAGCAGCAGGCAGAATGGCTTGGTTTTGTCGCGCTTTTGCCCTAGCCAGGCGAGGGCTTCATCGGTGATGGCGTCATTGTTGAAGCCCTTGAGGCGCCGGCCACCTTTGTTGTAGGTTTTCTGATCTTTGGGTGACCATGGGATCCACTTGTGCTGGGGCTCGAAGACGATGGGGTCCATGGGCATGCCCTGCATTTTCATGACACAGTAGTGGTCAAAGCCGGTGGGTTTGGAGAGCAGGTGCCACTTGCCAAAGAGGGCGGTGTTGTAACCCGCTTTCTGAAGCAGCTTGGGGAAGGTTTGCTGGGAACCGTCAAAGAGCTGGTTAAGCCTCGTGACGCCATTCTTGTGGGAATATTTACCAGTGAGCACGGCTGCTCGTGCGGGGGTGCAGAAGGAGTTCGGTGTTAGGGCGTGGTTGAAGCGCATGCCTTCCTTGGCGATGCGGTCGAGTGAGGGTGTCTGGATGTGCTTGTTACCGTAGCAGCTCAGCGCGTGCTGGGCGTGGTCATCGGAGAGGATGAGCAGGATGTTTGGCTTCTGCTGTGCAGAAGCCGAATGGAGAATAGTGAATAGTGAACATTGAATGAAGAGTAGGATGAGATGTTTCATGATTGATGGCGGTTGGCGGTTGGCAGATAACTCCAAACACTATTTCAATTGGCGTTGCTTAATGAAGCGGGTGAGTTCGTTGAGTAGCTGTTGAGATTTCTCCGGCTGTTCACCAGTGAGGTCGTTTTGCTCGGCAAGGTCGTCGGTGAGGTGATGGAGCTCAAATTGGCTGGCGTCGATTTTGGTGGAGTCGGAGTGTTTCTTGTTTCCTTTTGAACTGAGCTTCCAGGGGCCCTGGCGGATGGAGTAGTTGCCGTTGATCATGGCGGGGCGGGGGTGTGTGTTAGAGCTTCCCAGCAGGGCGGGTAGAAAGCTGTGGGAGTCCTTGGCAGAGGGGTAGGTGGTCATGCTAATGTCTAAGAGCTGGGCGAACGTAGCAAAAACGTCGGTGAAGTTGATGATGGCAGTGGTTTTGCTGCCGGGTGATATTTTGCCAGGCCACTTGGCGATGAAGGGAACGCGGTGGCCACCTTCGTAGATGCTGGCTTTGCTGCCGCGCAGGGGGCCGGCGCAATAGTGGTCGTCTGCGGCCATCAGCCGGGTGGCGTGTGGACCGGGTCCATTGTCACTAGTGAAGATGAGCAGGGTATTCTTATCAAGCCCGGTGTCCATCAGGGCCTGATTGATCTGGCCGACAAGATCGTCGAGCTGCATGACAAAATCTCCGTAGTCGCCGTGGCCGCTTTTGCCTTTGAATGCTTTGCTCGGAACCCAGGGGCTGTGGGGGATGGGGGAGGCGTAGTAGAGGAAGAAGGGCTGGCCGGAGTTGGAGTCAGCATGGTTTCTGATGAGTTCGACCGCCCTTTGGCAAAAGGTGGGGCTGGCTTCGTCGAGTTCAAAGTCAGGAGACTTGAGGCCTTTGATGGTGGTCGTTCCCCCTCCTGTTTTCATTTTCTCCCATGAGGTTTTTTCCGAGGGTTTTGCCACGGCCTTACGATCCTTGAGATAAAAGAGGGGAAACGCTCCGGGTGAGGAATGGATGCCGAAATAGCTGTCAAAACCTCGATCGATGGGCCCGCCGATGAACGCTTGGTCGAAGTCAAAGTCCTTTTTTTTGCCTCCCGTATCAAAGCCGAGATGCCACTTGCCGATCATGTGGGTGGCGTATCCTTGATCCTTGAGTAGGTGTGCAATGGTTTTCTCATCTTTGGAAATGATGGCACGGCCTGCGGAAAGCAGGGTGTTGAGAACACCGGTACGGACGGGGTTAATGCCGGTGAGTAGGCCGTAACGGGAGGGGGTGCAGGTGCTGGCAGCGGAGTGAGCGTCGGAGAAGCTGAGCCCTTCTTTAGCGAGCTGTTTGATGTGCGGGGTTTTGATTTTGGACTCAGGGTTGGTGATACTACAGTCCCCGTAGCCAAGATCATCGGCGAGAATGAGGATGATATTTGGCCTTGGGCTGACTGAGGAGCCGCTGGCATTTATCTGGATGCTTACCAAGAAGAGGGCAGTGATGACGCCAAAAAGAATCTGGAATCTCATAGAAAAGGTAATGCGCATAGAATGAATCATTGGAGTTTTGAGCGTTGCCAGCCAAATATAATGCGATGATCCCAAAGCAAAAAAGAGTATTAACCTTTTTCGAGGGATTTGGATATCGTCATTTTGCACGATGCCCAGGGTGCAGAATTGTCTGGGATTTGTTCAGCAAGAGATGCCCTTTTAAGAACAGAAAAACCCCCAATTTAGCATACAGGAGAGCTCATGGGATTCTTTCTAAAAAATTTGCTTGTGAAATCTTTCACAATCACTAGAACCCGCGTGACGTCATGGCTAATTTTTTCCCTCGATGGACCAATTTGCTGCCGCTCAAGATTGCGGTTTGCTTGATTTTTGTTGTAGCAGGTCTCACTGCTGCGTTCTCGTATTACGCCACTCCGAAGGCGCAAAGAGTAGGTTATCAGCCTGATCAACCCATTGATTATGATCATGCTCTGCACGTTGATCAGCTTGGAATGGATTGTCGCTACTGCCACAGCTCAGTCGATAAGTCTGCCTCAGCAGGTGTGCCAACAGCCAACACTTGTTGGAACTGCCACCAGCATGTGCAAAAGGGCAGTCCCAAGCTTGCTCCTCTCCGTGCGGCTATGGGTGTAGATGAAGACCACGCTCCGATTGAAGGTGCAGTGAAGAAGCCCATCAAGTGGGTGCGTATCCATAAATCTCCTGACTACGTCTACTTTGACCACTCTGCCCACGTTAACAGGGGGGTATCCTGCAAATCATGTCATGGTGATATTCACAAGATGGAGAAAGTGCATCACGATAAGAGTCTTAGTATGGCATTCTGTCTCGATTGCCACCGCGCACCAGAAAATCACCTGCGACCTCTCGAAGAGGTATACAATCTGGACTACAACGCTGAAAAATATCTCCTCGAGAATGAAATTAAAAACGAAGATGGAGAGCGTGTAACCACTCAGAAGGAGTTCGGCGAGCTGCTGAAGAAAAACTGGAGCATTCACCCCAAGGAAAGCTGCGCCACCTGTCACCGCTAAAGGCTGCTAAACCGTCATTTCAACGCTAGAGCACTATTCAACAACTCTTTAGATATACCTATTTCCTAACAAGCACATGAGCAACCGGAAGAATAATCAACCAGATTCAGCTGCAAACGCCCCAACGAATGAGGGCAACAAGATCTGGCGAAGCCTCGGAGAACTCGAAAGCACTGATCGCTTTCAAGACGCATTGGATCGCGAATTCGTAGATGGCAGCGCGCAAATGGAAACTGAAGAGGAGCGTGAAGTTTCTCGCCGTTCCTTCATGAAGCTCATGGGTGCGTCATCAGCTCTCGCGGGCATGGGGCTAGCTGCATGCCGCCGCCCGGAAAGCCTTATCGTTCCATTCACCGAGTCTCCTGAATGGAGCGTCCCTGGCAAGCCGGTTCACTTTGCCAGCTCAATGCCGCGCGCCAATGGTGCCGTTCCTCTCGTGGTAACCACTCACGATGGACGCCCTACCAAGCTTGAGCCCAATAAGCTATTTGATAAGCATGGTGGAACAGATTCATTCACTCAGGCGTCTGTTCTGGATATGTATGATCCAGCCCGTTCTCGTGACTTTCTCAACAATGGAACTAAGTCTAGCCGTGCCGATTTTGAAAAAGCACTTGCTGAAATTGCAAGCCCAACTGCAAACATTGGTTTTGTCTTTGGCGATGATGTTTCTCCAACTCGCAACCGCTTGGTTCAGGAGCTGAAAGCAAAGTTTGCTGATGCGAGGTTCTTCCAATACGAGCCGCTTTCGGGTGATGCTCGCAAGCAGGCAAATGCAGCTGTCTTTGGTGATGACGCTGATGTGGTAGTAGATTTCTCACGCGCCAAGGTAGTCCTCTCCCTCGATTCGGACTTTCTCGAGCTAGATCAACAGGGTTCGGTAAGTGGTTTCTACAAGAACCGCTTCATTGAAGGCGCAGGCTACAACAAGAAGGCTAACGCGAAGGCGATGAACCGCCTCTACATTGCTGAGGGAGGATTCAGCCTGACAGGTGGCATGGCTGATCACCGCTTGCGAATTGCGCCAAGTCAGGTGCCCGCTATCGCGGCTGAAATTGCCAATCAGCTTGGTGCATCAATTATCGTGAAGGGAGGCATTACTCTCTCAGAGACAGAGAAAAAATGGGCTGCGGAATGTGCCAAGGACCTCAAGGCAAACGCTGGTAAGTCAGTCGTTCTTGCCGGTACCCGTCAATCTCGTGAGCTGCAAGATCTCTGCATCAAGATCAACGCACTTTTAGGTAACTACGGCAAGACACTCAAGGCTGTTAACTCAGGTCGTGGTAATCTCGGTAACATGGAGTCTCTCATCTCTGCTCTCAACGCTGGCCAGCTTGATGCAGTGGTGCTGTTAACTCCCGGCAACCCTGTCTATGATGCTGATGGTTTTGCTGATGCTGCTAAAAAGGCGAAGGTAATCCATCTTGGCCTCAGAAATGATGCAACAGCTCACGCAGCTGATTGGCATGTCCCTGCCGCGCACTACTTGGAGAGTTGGTCTGATGCTCGCACGAGTGACGGCTCATTGGCTGTGGTTCAACCTCTTATTTTACCTCTTTATAATGGAGTTTCTGAAATTGATCTTTTGCTCGCATTGCTGGACGGCAAGTTGTTTGACTCATCGAAAGAGGGAGAGAAAACATCAGTTTCTTACGACGCGGTTCGCAAAACTTTTGCCACATTAGCCGATGGTTCTGATAAAAGTTGGCTCAAGTTTCTGCGTGATGGTTTCTGGAAAGAATCAACATTCACTGCGGCAACGATGCTCAATGCTGTGCCAAGCGGCACGATCACGCTACCATCTGCCCCCAGCACGAGCAGCTTAGAGGTTGTTTTTGCCACGGATGGATCCATCTACGATGGTCGCTACATCAATAATGCATGGCTTCAAGAGGCACCCGATCCGATTACTAAGGTTTGCTGGGATAACGTAGCGGTCGTCTCTCCCAAGACTGCGAAGGATTTGGGCATCTACGAAAAAATTCTCAAACTACAGCCTAAGGGCAAAGTTTATGGTATTGAGACTGAGAACGCAGGTGTTGGTCCCGACGGTGAAGGAAAAGACCATGCTAACCCGTTAGTTAAGGTGACTGTCAATGGTCGCGAGCTTGAGGTCGCCATGATGATCGGTTTTGGTCATGCAGATAATGTCATTTCCATCGCGCTTGGCTACGGTCAAGGTTTTGATGAGCACGATGAGCTCAAGCGTGGTCCCAAAAATGAGGCAAACGTGAGCCTCGTCAGCGTTAATCGTGGTTTCAATGCTTACGCACTGCGCACTAGCAAAACCCCTTATCTCGCC
>Ga0206129_10006771_pt1 | contig 11512 bp, 9 predicted proteins | sample Helgoland_Spring_8_FD_148616 | JGI IMG/M metagenome (GOLD analysis project Ga0206129, IMG submission 148616) | Pelagic subsurface seawater microbial communities from Kabeltonne, Helgoland, North Sea - Helgoland_Spring_Bloom_20160502_2 | ecosystem: Environmental > Aquatic > Marine > Epipelagic ...
TCCCCAACAGTAAAAATCATTGGGTAAATCATAGTAATATGTCATTAATATGTTAAGGGCATCATCTGAATTTAGCAGTGGATAAAACCTTGAGGAATAAAGAAAAAAGGATACAACTACTATTACTGTGAAAAAAAATATATTTTGAAATTGATTTTTATTCATATTTAAACTATAGCGAACCCGTATAAGCCCAGTGCGGTTTTGATTAATCTTTATTGATTGGTTAGAGTTTTCAATTTACGACTTCTTGTTCCCAAAGATTTAAAGAAACCGCATTGGGTTTATACATTGTTGGGAACAGTTATTTTCCATGGCAAAACTTATATTTCAAGCCACTTTCACAAGGACACTTTTCATTTCTGCCTATTTTCCTAGGCTTGGGAATTGGAGGAACTTTTGTTCCCTTAACCAAGGAGCTACCCGCTAACCAAACATCTACTTTTGCATCTTGCTTTTTTTCATAATCAACGATTAGAGTTTTAAGAACTTCGTGTCCTATTTGTCGAATGGCAGCTTTTTCAGGATTTGGTATTGGAAAATAGTTTTCTCCGTCAAAAATAGTTGTATTCAGCGAATTCGATTTTTTCAGGTTGTAGTAGACTTCATCCAATGCATCGTCAACATGGGCGCCACCATCTTGATTGGTTGAAATATCGATTAGGTCATATCTAGAAAACTTGTTTCCTTTTACGTCTTTAAAAACATTCTCACCCCACCATTCATCAAAAGGAAGCCACGTTGAAGAAAAACTCATTTCATCAAGTTTTGGGTAGTAAATGGTGTCTTTTCCTTTCATTCCGATCATTGTTAAACCAGAATGGCTGGTTAATGATTGTTCGAAAATTGAAAGGTTTGAGCTGAAAAAGGATGCGTTCTTCTTTCCTAATTGCCCAAGTAGTGATTTACAGTGACCTGTGTCGTGAAATAGAATTCTTAAAGTTGCAGCAATTCTCTTAGCCTCTGAATTCCTTCCGTTATCATAGTCTTCGCATGAAGCTAAAAGGAATTCAATCTGTTCTTTTAGATGTTCCTCTAATTCAGTTTTTTTAAGTTCTACTCTAGCCCCTCTTTTCATTTAATTGTGCTCAACAAATATATACATCAAATATATATTAAATATTATAAATATGTAATTAATTATATAATATTCAACACCTAATTAAAAAATACGAAACTATATTAAACTAGAGAAGAACCGTTTTAACACAATTAGTTCCTATTCATAATGATGCTTCAATTTGTGTAACGATTTAATTATAAGGATGAGGACCTCAAAGAACTATCCAATAAAAAAAACATAAGGTCTTGCATTATCTTAATACATGAAAAAAGTTACTCCCACTCCTCACTAAAATAGTTTTTAGGAGCCATCAAAAAGTTTTACTCAGAATGTTTTAGACGAATTATTGGTATCGGTTATTTATCCTTCTATAAATCAAAGCCCATTACCAGTTATTTTATTTCTTAAAGAAGTAAAGAGCTTATTATATAAAAAAAGAAGTTTTAGGAAGACCGTTTCCAATACTACAAAAAAAATTCCCAAAAATAAAAAATTACTTTTGGGAATAAGGGAGTGGAGATGCAGGGAATCGAACCCTGGTCCAAACAAGGAATCTGAAAGCTTTCTACATGTTTAGTAAACCATTAATTTTCGAGTAAAGTCGGGAAGTTTACATTCCCAAAACAAAACCTTATCCTTTGTATTTCGCCTTTAAGTCAAGACATCCTTATTGGCTAGTTCATCCTTTTGATGATGCTCGGTGGGATAGAAGCGATCAACCTTCATCTATCTCCTGAGCAAAAGCTAGACTAATCCTAGATTAGGCAGCTAAAGCGTAGTTAGACTCGCCGAATAAAAATTTGTGAATTGGATATTAACGAGCCATCTCACCATGCTCGACATGCTTACAGTCCTATTCATCTCGCTGTCAAAGCCAGTCATCCCCAGTAATTTCAATGAGCTAATGCAAATATAGAAATCGATACTTTACAAACCACACCTTTTATCAAATAATACCTCAAATAAGTAGGACTGTTAAATAGATGATGAATTAGTTGGAGATGATGTCGTCCTCAATTACAATAGAATCAATGAGTGATTCCTTATTGTTTAACAGCTCTTCCATTGATATAAAAGTTTCAGTCCTTCTTATCCCATCAATGGAGTGCACATTTTTAAGCACATTTCTAGTCGCTGCAGAATCTGAAGCACGAACTTTACAAAAAACACTAAACTGACCCGTGGTAAAATCGATAACGGTAATTTGCGGGATTTTTTTTAATGCATCTGCTACCTTATCAAAACTTTGTGCTTTGTCTAAAAAAACACCTAGATAAGAGGTAAACGAAAGACCCAGTTTTTTATAATCGATATTGATGGTGAAATTTCTTATAATACCCAAATCCTCAAGTTTTTTCACTCTTACATGAACTGTACTCGCCGAAACAAGAATTTTTGAGGCCAATTCTGTGTAAGAAATCTTAGCATTTGAAGACAAATACTTCATTATTTCTAAATCTGTTTTATCAATATCATTTTTCATAGATTAAATTTTTATTAGTTTAAAGGATTTCACAAAAATAATTAAAAAAATAATGAAATTCACTATAATTAAACTGTTTTACAAAACAGTTTTTATTTTTAATTCAGTTTATCGAAATTTACATAAAACAACTAGTAATGAAAAGAAATTGGTATTTAACATTCACACTCGTAGGAATAGTTGCTCTATTAGGCGTAATTACATCCAGTGATTTGAATATTAGTATCGATCCAGAAAATGCAGCAGACATTACCTGGATGCTCACTTCAAGTTGTCTAGTGTTTTTTATGACACCTGGTTTGTCTTTCTTTTACGGTGGTTTAGTTAGTCAACGTAATGTGATATCTACCATGCTGCAAAGTTTCATTGCATTGGGACTGATTAGTATTTTATGGATTGTTGTTGGTTTTAGCCTTTCGTTTGGCGACAGTTTTATGGGATTTATTGGAGATCCAACGCAATACTTTATGTTTACTAATATCGACCAATACAATGAAACCTTGGGGCTTGGTATACCCTTATTACTCTTTGCCTTATTCCAATTAAAATTTGCCATTATAACACCTGCAATCACAACCGGGAGTTTTGCTGAGCGTATTAACTTTTCGGCTTACCTCATCTTTATGTGTTTGTTTAGTTTATTTATTTACTGCCCATTGGCACACTGGACATGGCATCCAAGCGGATTTTTAAACCAATGGGGCGTGTTGGATTTTGCTGGTGGAGCTGTAGTACACATATCAGCTGGATTTGCAGCACTTGCTGGTGCTTTAGTACTAGGCCGAAGAGAGAAACATAAAGAAAAAGAAGAAAACCCTGCAAACGTAAGCTATGTTCTACTTGGAACTGGAATGCTATGGTTTGGATGGTTTGGATTTAATTCTGGATCCGCTTTGGGGGCGAATTCAGATGCCATAATGGCATTTGCAACTACCAACACTGCTTCAGCTATAAGCATGTTTACTTGGATTATTTTAGAGGGTATGAAAGGTAACAAAGTTAAGGCTTCACATGCTTGTATTGGAGCAGTGGTTGGTTTGGTTGTAATTACACCTGCGGCAGGTTTTGTTAGTATTGGCCAAAGTTTATTTATGGGCTTTACAGGTGCTATTATCTGTAATTTATTCCTCCACTACTTTAAAAAATCAAATATCGATGATACTTTGGATGTATTTGCATGTCATGGTATGGGTGGAATTGTTGGCTTGCTTCTTACAGGAATATTTGCCAAAGATGTAGGTCTTATTTATGGCGAAACAGAAACTTTTACAAACCATATTTACGCCTTAATCATCATCAGTATTTTCACCTTTTTTGGCTCTTATCTACTTTATAAAATTACCGCATTTATTGTCCCTATTCGGGTGTCAAAAGAAATAGAAGAAAAAGGCTTAGACAGAGCCGTTCACGGAGAATTTGTTAACTAAAAATAAAATTATGTACGGAGATTTAATTCACACAGAACACCGCATTGAAACAGTTTCAGAATATTATTTTGATGCAGCACTAAAACTCGTTACCGAGATGAAAAATTTAACAGACAATAGGACTAAACTTTACACCTACAGTTTAAAACAATTTGAAACAACGTATAAAGATTCAAGAGTAAACAAGTGTTTTTCTAAAATTGGTTTGTAAAAATCGATTAACTATTTACTAAAAAAACACTGAGCTAATGATGAAACTTATTTCAACAAAAGTTTGTAAAAAAAGTGACATAGGAGTTCATAACAATTTATTTGGAGGAACCATGTTAAGTTGGGTAGATGAAGCGGGAGTTGCTATGGCGGCTCAATACTGCTTTACGCCCTTAATGGTGACTTTAAAGATGGATGAGGTAACTTTTTTAGCCCCCGTAAAAGTTAATAATATTGTTAAAATTTACGGAAATGTTATAGGAATAGGCAACTCTAGCATTACCATTTTAATTGAAGTAAGACGCTGCAGTGTTTACACACAAGAAGAGAAAATTGTTTTAAGCACGCGTGTACTCTTCTGTCGTATTGACGAAGATGGCTCTGCTATTCCAATAGCCAAGCATGTAAAGAAAAACTTCGAAAACGAACATAAAGCTGTTCAAATTCAATCGGAATAAGCTAAAAACTTAGTACCGATTAAAACCTGCTACATACGCTCTTCACAAAAAAAGATAAAATCGTAGTACATTTAAAAGCTACAGATTGTTTTAATAAATACTAGGGTATTTGCTTGGGCTAGACTCATTCATCATTGCATAAACAACTTCAAAAATGTCGTCTGCGCTAGGTTTAGAGAAATAATCACCATCTGTTCCATAAGCAGGACGATGTGCTTTTGCACTCAGCGTACGTGGTTCACCATCGAGATGGAAATAAGCCTTTTGTTCTTCCAATACTTTTTGCATCATATAAGCGGTTGCTCCTCCAGGTACGTCCTCGTCAATAAACAGTACGCGATTTGTTTTTGAGATGCTATCCACAATGTGATGATTTACATCAAAAGGAATTAACGATTGTACGTCTATTACTTCAGCAGAGACTCCAACAGATTCTAATTCTTTTGCAGCTTCCATGACCAAACGCCAAGTAGAACCGTAAGTTACAAGCGTAATATCGCTTCCTTCTTTGGTTGTTTCAGGAATCCCAACAGGCGTTTTAAATTCGCCTAAATTAACGGGCATTTTTTCCTTTAAACGGTACCCATTTAAACATTCTATAATTAAAGCCGGATCATCCGATGCCAACATGGTGTTGTAAAAACCAGCGGCCTGTGTCATATCTCTTGGAACCAAAATATTAACACCTCTTAAGGAATTGACAATCATCCCCATAGGAGATCCAGAATGCCAAATACCTTCCAAACGATGCCCACGGGTTCTTATAATTAATGGGGCTTTTTGACCTCCTTTGGTTCGGTAATGAAGGGTTGCCAAATCATCACTCATTATTTGAATCGCATACAATAAGTAATCTAAATATTGTATTTCAGCAATTGGTCTTAAACCACGCATTGCCAAACCAATTCCTTGTCCTAAAATTGTAGCTTCTCGAATACCTACATCAGAAACACGGAGTTCGCCATACTTTTCTTGCAATCCTTCTAAACCTTGATTTACATCACCGATATTTCCGGAATCTTCACCAAAAATTAAGGCTTCTGGCATCTTTGCAAAGATCGCGTCAAAGTTATCTCGAAGAATTACGCGAGCGTCTACCTCTTTAGCATCTTGGTACTCAGGTAGAACCTCTTTAACTTTTAAAGAAGAAAATGCAGAATCACTATACAAATGACTACTAAAACGATTGGCATTTACTTGCTTTTCTTTATGCAACCAATTGCCAATTAAGGTTTTGGCCTCAGAGCTTTCAGCTCTTACCAATCGTAAAGATTTGCGAGCTGCATTAAATAGATCTTTACGTAAAGGCTCAGCATTGTCTTTTAAATCGTTAGCAATTGTTGAAATGGCCGCTTTATTAGAGCTGCTCTCGGCGAGCTGAATCAATAAAGATGAAACAACACTTTGCTCCTCTTTGATAGGATTAATAAAAGCATTCCAGGCATTAGCTTTGGCTTCTCGAACTAACTTTTTAGACGCCTTAGATACAGCATCTAAATCGTCTTTAGATGCTAAGTTAAGTTCAAGCATCCACTCCCCCATTTTTTTAATCGGATCAAAATTTAGTTCCCATTGTAAACGTTCCGAAGATTTGTAACGTTCGTGAGAACCAGATGTAGAGTGACCCTGAGGTTGAGTTACTTCAGAAACGTGAATTAAACAAGGAACGTGCTCCTCTCGAGCAATTTTTTCAGCTTTCTGATACGTTTCAATTAAAGCCGGATAATCCCAACCTTTAACACGAAATATTTCAAATCCAGCCCCCGTTTCATCACGTTGAAAACCCTTTAAAATTTCGGATATATTTTCTTTTGTGGTCTGATATTTTGCAGGAACAGAAATCCCATACCCATCATCCCATACAGACATAATCATCGGTACTTGAAGAACACCTGCAGCATTAATAGTTTCAAAAAAGGCGCCCTCAGAAGTACTTGCATTTCCTATAGTACCAAAAGCTATTTCATTTCCCTTGTTTGTAAAAGAAGACCAATTTTGTAAGTCTTTATGATTTCGATATACTTTTGAAGCTTGTGCTAAACCAAGTAAGCGAGGCATCTGTCCAGAAGTGCAAGAAATGTCAGCTGAAGAATTTTTCGACTCCATTAAGTTTTTCCAGCTACCGTCTTCGTTTAAATTTCGAGTGGCAAAATGCCCCCCCATCTGACGGCCCCCTGAAGCAGGTTCTTCCGCAACATCGGTATGACCGTATAGAGCGGCAAACATTTGTTGCGTCGACATTTGAGCTATAGCCATCATAAAAGTTTGATCTCTGTAGTAACCCGATCGGAAATCGCCATTTTTAAAAACTTTAGCCATGGCAATTTGAGCCAATTCCTTACCGTCTCCAAAAATCCCAAACTTAGCTTTGCCTGTAAGTACTTCCCGACGACCAAGTAAACTTGCCTCGCGGCTAATACAAGCCAATCTATAATCTGCTAAAACCTCTTGACGAAAATCCTCAAAAGACAATTCTTTTTTACTTGATGAAGCCATAATTACATATCAATTCTAATTTTGCAAATTTAGCGAAAAAATAGGTGGTATTTATTCCCTAAATAATTCTAACAACTATTTTAAATAACCCACCAAAAAAAAGACAAGCGAGCAAATAGTAAGGTGCTAATTGTACTCAGAGTCTCAGGTATACAAGCTAACCAAAGAATTTACCGTATGATCAATTTCTTGGATTGTTGTATACCTAGAAAAAGAAAAACGAATGGTAGGACGATCCATTGGAGCTTCAATGCCAGTTAAAACATGTGAACCTATATTTGCACCCGATGTACAAGCCGAACCACCAGAGCAAGCAATCCCAAGTATATCCATATTAAACAACAACATCGATGCAATTTCTGTAGGAGGTAAAGAAACACTTAGAATCGTATACAAACTTTTAGACATATTTGCACTATCTGCATTGTATGAAACATCTAAAATAGATTCATTTAAGCGAGAAATCATATACTCTTTAATAGCTATCACATATTCTTGATGCGCTTCAATACCCTCAAAAGCAACATCCATTGCCTTAGATAGGCCAACGATGCCATATACATTTTCAGTTCCTCCTCTCATGTTTCGTTCTTGCGCACCTCCATGAATAATTGGATTTATTTGATTTTTTTTGTTTACGTATAAAAAACCAATGCCTTTTGGGCCGTGAAACTTATGGGCAGAACAAGCTAAAAAGTGAACCTGATCAAGTACATTCATATCAAATCTGTAATGCGCCATTGTTTGTACAGTATCAGAATGAAAAATAGCCCCATATTGCTCGCAAATTTCAGAAACATGCTGCAAAGGCAGTAAATTACCAATCTCGTTATTGGCATGCATTAAGGTTACAAGTGTTTTAGGGTGTACAGATAAAAGTTGTTCCAAATGCTGTAAATCTACATGGCCTTTTTCATCTAAATGGACGTAGGATAATTCCACCAAACCATCTCTTTTTAACTTTTCTACAGTGTGTCCAACCGCATGATGCTCAATACATGACGTTATAATATGTTTTACACCAAGATCATTTACGGCACATTGTATAGCCATGTTATCAGCTTCAGTTCCACCAGAGGTGAAAAAAATTTCTCCTGGAGCGCAATTTAAGTGTTTGGCAATGTTCTTTCTAGAACGTTCGATCAAAGATTTTATTTTTCGACCAACAGCGTGCGTTGAAGAGGGATTTCCAAAACCATCTTTTAGAACAGGTAACATCGCCTCAAAAACTTGGGGATCTAAAGGGGTGGTTGCAGCATTGTCTAAGTAAACTTTCATAAAACATTCATTTACATAAGAATGATAATTATTTAAATCAAACTAATTTCATTAATAAAACGTTGGGCCAATTCGTTTGCTTTAGTAGCACTTGTGCTTTCTGTATAGACTCTAATAATAGGTTCCGTATTTGATTTTCTGAGATGAACCCACTCGTTCGCAAAATTTATTTTTACGCCATCAATTTTATTTACGTCTTCTGAGGCGTATTTAGCGGCCATTTTATTTAATATCTTGTCAACATCAACATTTGGAGTTAACTGTATTTTTTGCTTTGACATGTAGTAATTTGTATAGGTACTACGAAGCGCCGAACAGGTTAATTTAGAGGCTGCTAAATGGGTTAAAAAGAGTGCAACACCTACGAGTGAATCTCTTCCATAATGAAGTTCAGGATAAATGATACCTCCATTGCCCTCACCTCCAATGGGTGCGTTGACTTCTTTCATTTTAGCTACTACATTTACCTCTCCAACGGCAGAGGCATGATAGGCTACCCCGTGCTTATCACTTACGTCTTTTAGAGCGCGCGTAGAAGATAAATTAGATACAGTAGCTCCTGTTTTAGTTTTCAAAACATGATCTGCAACAGCCACTAAAGTATACTCCTCACCAAATAAAGTACCATCCTCAGCAACAATAGCTAACCTGTCAACGTCTGGATCGACCACAAAACCTAAGTCAGCTTTTGATTCTTTTACCAAGGAACATAAATCATGTAAATGCTCTGGTAAAGGTTCTGGATTATGAGGGAATTTACCGTTAGGTACGCAATAAAGTTCTACTACATCAACGCCCATTTGTGTTAACAAAGCAGGAATATAAATTCCTCCAGTAGAATTAACCGCATCAATAACTACTTTAAAATTAGCAGCCTTAACCAGTGAAACATTCACAGTAGAAAGCGCTAAAACTGCATCAATATGTATTTGTAAATAATCTTTTTTCGATGCGGTTCCTAAATGATCAACCTCCACAAAATTAAAGGCTTCATTATCAGCTATTTCTAAAATATCTGCACCATCTTGCCCCGATACAAACTCACCTTTATGATTCAATAGCTTTAAGGCATTCCATTGCTTTGGATTATGGCTAGCTGTAAGTATTATACCTCCGTTTGCCGCTTCTAATGGAACAGCAACTTCAACTGTAGGTGTCGTACTAAGACCTAAATCTATTACATCTATACCCAGCGCTAATAAACTAGATTGAACTAAATCTTGAACTATAGCTCCGGAAATTCGAGCGTCTCTCCCAACAACAACCTTTACTTTGCCTTTCGTGTTATTTTTAAGCCACATACCGTAAGCAGAAGCAAATTTAACAATATCTAAAGGAGTTAAATTAGCTCCAACTTCTCCTCCGATTGTCCCTCTGATTCCAGAGATGGATTTTATCAACGTCATTCTTAAATAATTTTTAGCAAATATATAAAATTGCTTTCCTTTTAAAATGCTGGCACCCACAATAAATTAAATACGACCTATAAAGCCTTTTTAATTAAATATTTAGAGCTAAAATAGGTAGTGATTATGAGAATGTGAATGTGATTGTGGATAAATAATGGAAATCTAAGTCAAATTGAGTCAATTTTATAGTAATTTTATTTTTTAGATTTAACTGTTTTTTACAAAAAAAAGTAATTCATGAAACCTGAACAACATAAGGATCAAAATAAGATTAACGCTTTAATAGAACGTTATGAAAAAATGCTGGAAGGAGACTTCCAATCCTTTTTTGATTCCTATGAATTTGAAGATATTGTTGAATATTACATAGACAATGGACAGCTTGGAGAAGCAATGGCAAGTATGGAAATTGCTTACGAACAATATCCCTTCTCTGCTGGGTTTCTAATAAAAAAAGCTCAAATCCTAACCATTTTAGAGCGTCTAAACGAAGCTGAATCTATACTAGATATTGCTGAGACACTAGAGCCTAGCAATGTGGATTTGTATATTGCCAAAGGATCTATACTATCAAAGCGGAAAAAACATCACGAAGCCCTTAAACAGTTTCATAAATCAAAAAGCCTCTCGGATGACCCCGTTGATGTTTACCCATTTATTGCTTTTGAATACCAATGCTTAGGTAAATTTTACGATGCCATTAAATATTTATCTGAGTTTTTATCAGTAGAACCAGAAGACGACATTGCAATATTTAATATAGCCTACTGTTTTGAGCGATTAGATGCCTACGACGACGCTGTTAGCTTTTTCTCAAAACTTATTGAACAAACACCCTACTGTGAAATCACTTGGTACCAATTGGGTTTATTTCACAATAAAAACAAGGATTATAAAAAAGCTGTTTGGGCATTAGACTATGCTATTCTAATTGACGAATGTTTTACCGCAGGCTATCACGAAAAAGCAAGGTCATTGACTCAGCTAGGCGAAATAAAAGAAGCCATAAAAACGTATCTAATAACATTTGATTTTGAGGAAGCAACAGGTTATACCTTCTTAAAAATTGGATTGTGTTACAAAGAGCTGTCTATGTACAAACAGGCCATTAGATATTTCACAAAAGCAAGTCATCAAGACCCTCAATTATCAGAAGCTTGGATGGAGTCTGGACTATGCTACGATGCAATTGGCTCCTCAGATGAAGCTCTTCATCACATAAAAAAAGCACTTTACCTTAGTCCGAATGATTTAGAATATCTTTACATACAAACTGGAGTTTACAAAAAAACAGGACTATACGCAGAAGCAGATTTAGGCTATCAAAAGCTAATAGAATTGGGTTGTGACTCACCAACAATATGGATAGAATACGCAAACTTAACGCATACAATAAACGAAACTAAAGATTCTATTAGCCTTTTGAAACAAGGCCTAAAAGCAAACAAAAATCACTTGGATATTCTTTGCCTTTTAGGCGCCTACTATTTTATTCAAAAAGATTTAAACAATGCTAAAAAATTCCTTGACAAAGGAATAAAACAAGACTCAGATGGATGTACTGTTATTTACAAATACTTCCCTGAATTAGAATCTAATATCGATTTCAATCAACTTTTAAATTTTCCTAAAAAATGAATTTTCATCTTCCCTTTATACCAAAAAGAACAACAAGTCCAAGAAATGAA
>Ga0206129_10006776_pt1 | contig 11510 bp, 14 predicted proteins | sample Helgoland_Spring_8_FD_148616 | JGI IMG/M metagenome (GOLD analysis project Ga0206129, IMG submission 148616) | Pelagic subsurface seawater microbial communities from Kabeltonne, Helgoland, North Sea - Helgoland_Spring_Bloom_20160502_2 | ecosystem: Environmental > Aquatic > Marine > Epipelagic ...
ATACAATGGATGCTCTACTGACGAGTGTGTCTATGCTCTTAAATTTGAACGTCGCTATAATGCAGCTATTACTGCCCTTCACTAACCCTTAGGAGACCATGTCTATTGTTCAAGTAAATGATTGGCGTTTTATTAAAGACGCTGATGACTTTGTTGCATTCCAGGAAGAAACCTTTAACATGGTTGATAATTCTGGCTTCACTGTTGTTGCGCGTGACCTTTTACCTCCTGAAGACCTTCCTGCATTTGTTCGATTTGACATGGAGCAAACAGGCGAAAAGCTGGTTGATTGCCATCAGGTTCAATCTCTTTCTGAAGAGGCTGTATCTCTTATGAAGCAGACTTTCAACTACTACGACTATGAATAAAGTTTTATTTTTATTCTTTGTTCTTTTTCTTCATACGCCTTTATGTGTATTCCCCATTTTAATGATTTGGGATATGAGTATACTTCCGGCTTTTGGAGTTGAGGCACCAACTTTTGCTGTAGCTATTTCATTGCTATATCTTGTAGCGATAATGAAGCTTAAAATTTCAACTCCTGACACGGAGTCTACTGACTCCCCTAGCCAGCTTTTTGGTAATTATATTGTGTTTCATTTTGCTTTATGGTTCTCTGTTCTTGCTTGTAAATTTTATCATTTGATACTATAGCAATTTGAGCCATCTCATAGAGACATGATTTTAATAACCTAAGTAATATACATTTTTGTATAGATATTTAGGTTTATGGAGGTTTGCCCGAGTGGTTAAAGGGAGCAGACTGTAAATCTGCCGGCTATGCCTACGGTGGTTCAAATCCATCAACCTCTACTTAGCATAACATTGCATTGCGGATGTAACTCAATTGGTAGAGTGCTAGCCTTCCAAGCTAGATGTTGCGAGTTCGACTCTCGTCTTCCGCTTATTTGATTCGGCCATTAAGGCCATTACCCTATTAAAGGAATTCCATGTCAGGTAATACTTCTGAAGCTCTTGACTCTGAAAACTGGACAGTTAACGGAGATGTTTACTTTCCACTTCATGATGGTACAAGGGAAGCACTCATCCCCGCTGGTATCTATAGAATTGGTTTTAGCCAAAGCCAAGGCTGGTTTCTTTCAAAAGAAAAAGACCGCTATGATCTTTCATTTAAAATCTATGGTACGAATGATGCAGTTATTGACCGTTGCATGAAAGCCTGGGAGAACACAGATGAGAATCTTAGTGTTTTGCTGAATGGTCTTAAGGGTACAGGTAAAACTGTAAGCGCTCAAATTATTACTAACAAGTTTATTGATATGGGTATTCCTGTAATTACCATGAAAGGTTACGATCCTAGCATTAGCGAGGTCCTTAACAACCTTAAACAGCCTTGTGTTGTTTTGCTTGATGAGTTTGAGAAGATGTTTTCAGAAGAAAAGCATCAAAACGCAATGCTTAGTGTCATTAGCGGCCTTGGTCGAGGTATCCACCGTCGGTTCTTCCTATTGACCACAAATGAGACTAAGATCAGCCCATACATGAAAGACCGGCCTGGCCGTATCCGCTATATTTTCCAGTTTAGCAACCTCTCTCAGGAGCTGATTCAGGAAATTATTGAGGATCGCTTGGACCCGGATCTTTCTGACTACGGTAAGGATATTCTAGAGTACTGTAAAACTCTTGAGGTCTTGTCTATTGATGCAATTACATCTGTAATTGACGAAGTCAATATCTTTAGAGAGCCGCCCGCTAGCTTTAAGGATATCTTTAACCTTTCAGCACGTAAGGCAGCTTACTGGGATATGATTATTGTTGACCCGGAAACAGGAGAAGATAAGGGCTTCTTTGACGACATTTCTACTCCGCTTAAGTCTAACATGGAAAGACTTGCCTCTTATGATACTTGCCCGGTTGAAGGTAGAGAAGTTACATATAATCTTCGATGTTTTGGCTTTTTAAACAAGAATACGGCGCTTGTTGCTAAGCTGATTAATTATAAAGAGACTGCTGTTTATAAGCTTGGTTCTGCAAGAGTTAAGAAGGCTATTGAGCGCGAATTCCGCGGAATCTCAGCTCCCAAGTTTCTTAAATCTGCAGAACCTAAGGGTTTTGATATTGAAGTGATTAATTCTCTGGGTGATGATGAACTGGCTGACTTTGCTTCTAATTTCTACTACCAAGCTAATGAGTATGGCCCAGGCTGCGACTTTAACCCTTTGAAGCACCCTGTTCGGTTTGTTCCGAATACAAAAACAAGCTATAGCTTTAACCCACATTCCTTTTAGGAAGTTAAACAATATTTACTTCATGGCTAAATGCCATGCAACGGAGAATAAAATGGCACTATTTAATACGAAGGCAACACGCCTCCAACGATACAAAACTCATCCAGCTAAGACCACTAGCCATGAAGGTGGTGATCTTTACACTAGCACTCCAGAAATGGAACTATACCTGCAAGCATGCACTATGATGTTTAATGATAAGTTCTATGAATCTAAAAGTGAGGCGCGTCAGCGACTGGTTAGACTCATCAATCAGTGTGACCGGACTTATGTTCTTAAGCTTGCTGCGTACGTACGCAATGAGATGAAGCTAAGGTCTGTTCCGCAGATGCTGCTTGCAGAGGCTAGTGTTATGGTACGTAACAGCCCTGGTGAGCCTAAGCCTGATGTCCGTGCATACACTCCTCGAATTGTAAAGCGAGCAGATGAAATGGGGGAGGTTCTTTCTTACTGGATAAATGTTATTGGCAATGGCAGTAAGTCTAAGCTCCCTAATGCCTTACGTAAAGGCCTGGCAGACGTGTTTGGAACCTTTGATGAATATCAGCTAGACAAGTATAATCGAAAGTCTGCAAGTGTTAAGCTTGTTGATGTTTTGCGCCTTGTTCACCCCAAGCCTTCTAGCAAGGAACGGTCTGCCCTATATAGGCGTCTTCGTGATGGTGAGCTAAATCCTGGTACCCTCACTCATGAAAAGGTCCTTTCCGCGGCAGGCCAGTCTGGCAAGTCAAAGAAAGATGCCTGGAATGATATTGCTTCTTCTATGGGTACCATGGCACTTTTGAAGAATGTCCGTAACATGCATGAAGCAGGTGCTGATAAGGCACTTGATATTGCAAAAGAGAACTTCATTAGTAATAATGCAAGTAATCGCATGTTGCCAATTCGTTGGTATCAGGCTTACATGCATGCACCTGACAGCTCTGTTAAAGATGCAATTGCGGTTGGGCTTGAAAATAGCCTTAAAAATCTCCCTGTTTTAAATGGGAAGATTGCCATGGTTGTTGACACAAGTAATTCCATGACATGGCACGAGTATCGACATAATGGTCAGCTTCCAATTCAAACTGCTGCTCTTTTGAGTGCTATTGGTATTGGTATGTGCAAGCCAGGTTCTACTTATACAAGTGGCCAGTTTGCAACCAGCTACGGTGAGTCAAGTGTTAGCTCTCGTGACTCTGTTATTACTAACATGGAGAAGACCCTAAGCAGTGTTGGCAAGTGTGGAGGGGGAACCGACCCATCTACTATCCTCAACAACTGGATTGCTAGAAAGAAGGTGGTTGACCATTTCTTCTTGTTTAGCGATATGCAGATTGTTCAAAGGGCTCATGGATTTGCAGCCCTATGGGATGAATATCGTTGTAAGATTAACCCGAAGGCTAAAATGTATACATTTGACTTGAATGGATACGGGAAGGGAGGGCTAGTTCCTGATCACGAGAAAGGCTGCTATCAGTTTGCAGGTTTTAGTGAAAGGGTTTTTGACTTTGTTTCGATTCTTGATAGGGGTGAAGATATGACCTCTATCATCAACAACTACTAACTACAGGATAAAATATGCCTCATATTAAATGCGGATGCCCACCAGATGGGCCAGCAGCTAAATTTCAAGATAAGCGGTATGGAGCGGGCTGGCGTGTAGCCAATCCAGTTGATAAGACCTCACCCCTTAAGGGACGTTGTACTTGCTGCGGGAAGGAAGGCCCCCTTCCAAAGAACTCTCCTTAATTGAAAACAAGTTGACATTATAGGTTTTAATGCCTATAGTTAAGACTTAAGTGAATTAAATAGCTAGCATCATAGTAACGGATTACATCTTATATTATAATTAACATCCGTTGCGCTTCTTATCTAGCTTACTATATACATAACTGACATCATAGTAGTGAGTTTCATCTCACTTAACGAGGGTAATCCAGGTTCGAATCCTGGTGGTGGCATTTATGCCACTATCGTCTAACGGCAGGACACCTAAAAAATTCTCACTACGACTTTTATTCAGTTAATACAATATATCACGACATCATAGTAATGAATTACATCGTATGTTAAACGAGTGGTCGCGGGTTCGAGTCCCGTCCATGTGGGGAATGCCTTTGGCTTAACTACATGGTAGCTCAGTTGGTTAGAGCACTAAAATTCTTCATTATGCCTTTTATTCGTGATTTTTCTCTTTACTTGAGTAGCACAAGGCGCTGAACTCTCTACTGGGCGGAGAGGCGTGAGATGCACATGGGACCTAGGTTCCTAGCCCTTTTATTGCGGGGTAGAGCAGTTAGGTAGCTCGTCGGGCTCATAACCCGAAGGTCGCTGGTTCAAATCCAGCCCCCGCAACTACGTTCTTTAAATTGAAGATAAGACTTACTCTGACTTGTTTTATTTAGCCGGAAATTAACATGAATAAAAATCAAAAACTTACATATGGGATTGCTATTATTTTAGTAGTAGTTACACTGCTAACTGTTTTAATTACAGAGTGCAGCAGCAATAATGATGACTTCTATCCTTACATTAACACTGACACTGATGTAGCAGGCTCTTATGAAATTAGACGTGCTCTATTAAATACAGTCGAAGCTGGTGCTATTTCCGAACATGACCTTGTATCGTATCTCAATGATCACCCTGTTGATGTTGTTTATGATCCTAATATTCCGGATCTTGCTAATGTAAGACTTACAGTCAATAACAGGATTGAGCTAAGAAGCTCTGTTACGCCTATTGACCTTTATGTATTGGATCATGAGGCCTACCATATTGCCCTTATTGCAAAGGGTGTTCCCGTTTCTCAACATCACGCACTAATGCAGGCCAACAACTGGTGTGACAATAGGTGTGCTGATCATGATGTGCAATAGCACATATTAAAAGGTTAACCTATGCCAGATTCAAACTATACACACATCTGTTTTGTCTTAGACAGCAGTGGTTCAATGCATCACCTGAAGTCAGAAGTTATTAAAGAATATAATAAGTTTGTTGAGGAGAACTTTAAAGAAGAAGGCAAAACAACTTTCTCTTTATATACTTTTGCAAGTGATGTAGCTAATATTTATGACTTCTCTTCAGAGCCTGGGGATGCCTATCTTTCAGAGCAGTCTTATAACCCTATGGGTATGACTGCCTTAAACGATGGCTACGGTACTGCTATTAAGGAGCTAGGTGATAAGCTTGCCTCTATGAAAGAGGTAGATAGGCCTGGCAAGATTGTGTTTGTTACTTACACCGATGGCGGAGAAAGCTCTTCTAAAGAGTACAGTCTTGAGGCTGTTAACCAAATGATTAAGCATCAAACAGATAAGTATGATTGGAATTTTGTTTATCTTGGCTCGCATCCAGGAGCAAGAAAAGACTCACAGGCACTTGGGCTTAATCATTTAAATGCTGGTGTGTACTCTGCTGATTCAGCTGGTAATGCAAAAAGCTTTGCCGAGTTAAGCAGAGGCGTCTCTAGGTATAGAAGTGGAACAGTCGCTTCTGTAAGCCTGGTAGATTAATATGAAATATGCAAGCATAGACATTGAAACACTTGGTATTTCTTTAGATGTTGATACAATTGAAATTGGAATTGTTATTGATGACCTGTCTGACCCTAAGCCTCTGGCTGACCTTGACCGTTTAAGGTTACTGCTTCGTCATAACCAAATGACAGGTGAGCCTTATGCTTTAGGCATGCATTGCGATAGTGGCCTGATTAAGGAGATGCAAAAATATGACAGAGCTGCAGGCCCCATAGTTGAATTAGCTAAGAATGAGTTTTTATTACAGTCAGAGGTTAAAGACACTTTTGATGTTAATAGCTCTTCTGGTCAGTCTCATGATGTTTACGACCGAGCTTGGCGCGTAGTATATGAGTTTCTTAAAAAACATGATATGCATCGCCAATTAAAAGTTGCAGGTAAAAACTTCTCAACTTTTGACAAACCTCATCTTGAGTCAAAAGGATGGAATATTCCTTTTAACATTCGTTTCTTGGATATAGGTCCTCTTTACATGACAGACCAGATTAAGAAGGGAAGAACTTGGGTTCCTAATTTAAAACAATGCCTTGAGTATGCAGGTCAAGAAGAAACTGTTTCTCATAAATCTATCGAGGATGCTCTCGATGTTATTAAATGTGTTAGATACAAACTTCTATGAATTTTATAATTGCAATTCTTTTAATAGCAAATCTAGTTTTTTTTTGGCTTAATTTCTATTGGCTGTGGGTAAAAAATAACCCTAGAGATTATAATAAACATGATTAGATCTGAAGTTCTTCAAGCCATAGCTGAATATAGGAATAATGGACATAGACTTTGTCTTTTAAAAGACAGGGGTCCTAAACTCTATTCATTAAATACTTTAAAATCAATATGTTCATTAACTTATTTTGAGTTTGATGAGCTTTCAGAAAGAGGCCTGTATTGCAGGTCTAATTAACCCCTGATATAGGACATACACCTATATAAAAGAGAATGACATATGTCAAAAGTAACTGAATTTAAGCAAATGAGAAGCCAGCTTGGACACCGTAATAGCATGCCTGCAGATGTACGTAAACTAGGCACTAAAGTAGCCAAGGGTCTTAGCAAGTACATGAATAACTGCCAGATTGCAGATAATCTTGATGTGGATGAGAAGAGCGTAAGACGTTGGCTAAGTAACTAATATAATATTTGTCTAGCATCGGTGCGAGGTTTTTCATCTCAGACTATCCCTCTGAACAAATAAACAAACCTTGCAATTATTATCTAGATACTATCAGGGAGTATAGCTCAGTGGGAGAGCACCGCCCTTACAAGGCGATTGTCGCTGGTTCAATCCCAGCTACTCTCATTTATACACTTATACTTACAAGAGGTTAAGCATGTTTTTAGTAACTGCAGGTTTTCGTTATTATCCAAATTCTGGCAATACTGACTGGATTGGCATTTATGCAACAGAAGAAAGGGCTAAAGAGGTTGCAGAGAGCGTTAGGCAGCATAAAGACGCACCTGACTGGTGTGAGGTTATTGAGCTTAAAGAGTTCCATAATGAAAACCCTTACTGTTTTAATTGGGAGGAGTAGACACTATGAAAGTTTATATAGTATCATTAAGAACTGAATCCGGGGATTCCTACCCTGTCTGGAAAGCTTTTTTTAAGAGTCCCTCTGAGAAGCAAATTTTTGAACTTCTTTTGTCAGAGATGCCTTCTGAGTTTGAACATATAGGAGGCGGGCGTACGCCCGAGAAAGAAGATATAGCTACATTTGATCCTGACGAGTGGAACTGCTATGTCCACTTCCAGGTAATTCCTGTAGAAGTTGAATAGCAAGCAAAACACCTTATCCTAACTTGGATATGCCCAGGTGGCGTTCTTGACATTATGTTTTCTTTGTTCTATACTCCTCTTATGAGAAGTGATATTGATAAAAAGAAAAATCAAATAATTACCTGGCTAAAGTCTGGTGTTTCTCAAGCAGAGGTTGCACGTAGACTTAAATGTAAGGTTGCAACACTTACAAGTAGGCTAGATAGGTGGGATGCAAGGCACTTAAAAAATCAATCTGGGAAAAATAACCCCAGGCCTGGTGCTTGTCGGCATGTTAGTGACTATCTTTCCATTGATGGACCTAACATCAGCAGCCGCAAGCTGAAGCTTAAGCTCTGGAGAGATGTTTACAAGGATAAGATATGCGAAAATTGCTTTTTAATAGAATGGCAAGGCAAGCCTGCTCCTTTGGAGCTAGACCATATTAACGGAGATTCTCATGATAATAGGCTAGAGAGTCTTAGGATTCTATGTCCTAATTGCCATGCTCAAACCCCAACTAACTCAGGTAAAAATGTAGGTAATTACAACTAGGCACCCTATCCCAACTTGGCAGAGGAGTCCGACTTAGAATCGGTTCAGTCTGGGTTCGAATCCCAGGGGTGTCACTCAGGCCTATCTTGCTTACATGAGGGCGACTCCCGCCCTGGGCACTATATAACTACAGCTATGGAGTTAAATTTTGACTAATAAAGAAAAGCAGAAAACTTGCTGGCATGAAAATATAAGACGTCTTGGAATAGGCTTTGTTCAGTGCAAAAATTGCAAAAAAAGAATTCAATTAAATGATGACGGCGAGATACCTCTTGGCGTCTATCCTAAAGCAGAGAGTTAAATGAACTTTAAAACGATCTTTGTCGACAAGAACGTTTATTCTAAAAAGAAATGGGCTCTTAGGGCTGACTCAATTATTAAGCAATACCCTGATGCAACTGTTAAGTCTGTTAACAGTCACTGGCAGATTCCACAGCTTTACAATATGGACCCAACGCTTTGGATGAAAACTAAAAGAGACTATTTAGTACTGGGTATAAAAAAGACATTAAAACAACAAGATAACGGCAGGTCTAGTGACTATATTGCTGTAAGTCATGCAAACGGCTGTCTTAGCGGTTGCATGTATTGCTATGTTGCCCGACGCAAAGGAGGCAGCAACCCTCTTACTGTGTTTCTAAACTATGAGGAGCTTCTTGGCTCAATCAATGAGCACCAGAAAGAAAGGGGGCCTAAGAAAACTCCTAATCAGTGTGATCCTTATTTCAATGTATATGATATTGGGAACAACAATGATTGCTCTTTAGATGTGAAGGTTTCTCCTATTCCTTTGAAGTTTATAGAAGGCTTTAAGCATATGCCTTATGCAAAAGCTACATTTGCTACCAAGACTGTTAATGAAGAAGCTTGGCTTTCTATTGATCCAAGAGATAGCAATGGAGTAACTCATACTAGAATTCGTTATAGCCTTATGCCTAGCGAGCTTAGTAAGCAAGTTGATATTAACACTAGCCCCATTTCTGATCGCATTAAATCTATCAACACCTTAGTTGAGGCAGGCTATGAAGTTCATGTAAACTTTAGCCCTGTTGTCGTATATGATGGATGGGAGCCAGATTGGAAAGAGCTATGGGATGAGCTGAACGATGTACTTACTGAGCAGTCTAAGCAGCAGCTTAAGTGCGAGGTCATCTTTCTTACTCATAGCCAAAAAGTTCATGACCTTAACATGGAATGGAATCCAAAAGGGGAGTCAAGAATATGGCAACCCCAGATTCAACAAACTAAATACAATAAGCCCGATGTAATTTGCTATGACTATAAGCTTAAAAAGTCTTTAGTTGATAGATTTGCTAAGGGCATTAACAAATACCTTCCGTACTGTACCGTCAGGTATGCATTTTAACCTTGGAGTTTATATGAAAAAGATTCATATTATTGGTGGTGGAACATTTTCTTATGTGCGTGCTCATTTAGCACTTTGTACTCCTGCATTTGGTACTACAGCCATTAGGCTTGCGGATATTTTTAACTCTAACCTTAAGTCTGAAGATGCAGGCGAGATGGAGGTCATTCTCACTTTAACAAAAATGGCTGACAGTTCTTCTTCGATTGTTACAAATAAGGATGTTTCAGAATTTGTAGATTCTATTGTTGAAGATTTTGATACCCAAATTGTTATTTTCAATGTTGCCCTTTGTGACTTCTATGGTCAGATTGGAGACATTGAGTCAGGTAAGCATGCAACTAGACTCAAAAGCCGTGAAGCTAATGGCTCTATTGAGCTAACTCCAACGGATAAGCTTATCAAGAGAATCCGAGCAGAACGTAAGGACATTTTTCTTGTTGGGTTTAAGACTACTTGCAACGCTACTGAGCAAGAGCAATACCTTGCTGGCTTGAACTTACTTAAAAATAATTCTTGTAACCTGGTATTGTCCAATGATATTGGAACACGAACCAATATGATTATCACGCCTGAGGAAGCTCGATACTGTGTAACCAGTGACAGGGAGGAGGCTCTTCATGAGCTTGTTGAGATGTCTTTACTTCGAAGTCATCTTACTTTTACTCGCTCTACTGTTGTAGAAGCAGAGCCGGTTTCCTGGGAGTCTGAACTTGTACCGAAGAATCTTAGAACTGTTGTAGACCATTGTATTACTAACAATGCATACAAGCCTTTTAATGGTGCAACTGTAGGCCACTTTGCTACAAAGATTGGTGACAACACTTTTCTTACTAGTCGACGTAAGGTTAACTTTAATAAGTTAAATGAAGTTGGGCTTGTTAAGATTGAAACAGATGGCCCTGACACTGTTATTGCATATGGCTCAAAGCCTAGCGTTGGCGGGCAAAGCCAGCGTATTATTTTCAATGAGCATGAAGGTTATAACCACATTGTACACTTTCATTGCCCTTTGAAAGACAACCCTAGAGATGCTGTTCCAGTTGTAAGCCAGCGAGAATACGAGTGTGGTTCTCATGAGTGTGGCCAGAATACCTCTAATGGTTTACAGGAATTTGGCAATTTGAAAGCCGTTATGCTTGATAACCATGGACCAAATATTGTTTTTAAAAATTCTACTAGTCCACAAGAAGTAATTGACTTTATTGAAGCCAATTTTGATCTTACTAACAAGACAGGAGGCCTAGTTGACTAATCAAGAATTTAAAGAAAAAGTATTTCCCCTGTTTCCTAGCGCTGTTTTTACAGGCACGACAGCTGTAGCTAATTTAGATGGTGTGACTTATAATATTGGCTATAAGCGTAATCAGTACTCAGTCTATTGTGGCATTGGGAACCCTGTTGTTGCTGATACTTTAGCTCAGGCTTTGGCAGGTGCCATTTCTGAGATTAAGAAAATCCAAAGTATCTCCAATATGGCCTGCTCTGTTTTGGACCATGCCCATAAAAGCTTATTGCTTAGTCCTGAGGCCTTTCGTGAGCAAGTTTTAACTGCCTTTCCTAATGCTAAGCCAGATTGGAATTATCTTGCGACCCTTTCCTTTTCTGATTTTAATATTTCAATTACCTATGATTTATATTATTCACGTTGGTCTATCCATCTAAGTGACGTTACTGCTTTAGCAAAGAGTAATACTCTAGAAGGAGCTATTGCTAAGTTTAGTAAAGCTCTTTCTGATCGTCATTCAAAATTCAAAGTGCTTTCTACTGAGTTTAATGAATTGCTTGTTAAGGGTGCTAAATGACATCTGTACAAGGAGGATCTACATGAAAGTAATATTTCTTGATATTGACGGTGTGGTTAATCAAGGTTATAAGCCACTTAAGGGAGGCTTTGATTATGCTACGCCAGAGTGTGTAGCTCAGCTTAACCGCATTATCGAAGAAACTGGGGCACACATTGTAATTAGCTCTAGCTGGCGAATTGGGGCGACTCTGGAAGAGCTTTCAAAGCACTTTACTAAGGTGTTTGGGATTAAGGGTAACTTTACTTCCATGACTCC
>Ga0206129_10006780_pt1 | contig 11504 bp, 9 predicted proteins | sample Helgoland_Spring_8_FD_148616 | JGI IMG/M metagenome (GOLD analysis project Ga0206129, IMG submission 148616) | Pelagic subsurface seawater microbial communities from Kabeltonne, Helgoland, North Sea - Helgoland_Spring_Bloom_20160502_2 | ecosystem: Environmental > Aquatic > Marine > Epipelagic ...
AACAGAACGCCGTGGTATGCGCGGTGGCTCTGGGCGTCGATCACTATTCCGCGCTGCTGGTAGCGGCTTTCTAGGTAGGTTCAAGTAATGGATAAGATCGCAAAACAGTACATCGAAAAGTACAATAAGGCTAAGGCGTTTCGCGAAAACTGGGTCCCCCTGTTCGAAGAATGCTATGAGTATGCGCTACCGCAACGTGAGTCTTTTTACTACGAAGAGGCTGGCCAGCGCCGCGATCAAAAGATTTTTGATGAGACTGCGGTTGTCGGTGTCCAAGAGTTTGCGAGCCGACTCCAATCAGGTCTGGTTCCTAACTTTGCGCGATGGGCTGACCTTATGTCTGGCAGCGAAGTGCCACCAGAACAGCGTGAAGAAATAGACAACGAGCTTGATGATGTAACCAATTATGTCTTCGAGGTTCTGCAAAACTCTAACTTTAGCCAAGAGGTGCATGAATCATTCATGGACTTGGCTGTAGGTACGGGCGTTCTTTGCGTGGAAGAAGGGGATGCAATCAATCCTATTGTATTCTCTGCAATCCCTTTGCCTCATGTGGTTCTTGATACTGGACCTGATGATCGCATTGACCATGTGTTCCGTGAGCGCAAGAAGGTTAAGTTCGATCACCTAGAAATGATGTACCCTAACTCTACCTTTAGCTCCAAGGTTATGACGATGATGGGGCGCAACCAAGAGACTACTGTCTTAGAGGTTGTTTGTCGTGACTACTCCCGCAAGAATGAAGAAGCATATGTTCATTACGCAATCTGTATGACTACGGATACTGTGCTTCATAAGAAAGAGATGCGCGGCCTTGGCTCTAATCCATTCATTTGCTTCCGCTGGTCCAAGTGTGCTGGTGAAGTCTATGGACGTGGCCCACTAATCAATGCGCTTGCTGCGATTAAGACTACGAACCTGACTATTGAGTTGATCCTTGAGAATGCGCAGATGTCTATCTCTGGCATCTATCAGATGGAAGATGATGGGGTTATTAACCCAGATACAATCCAACTCGTTCCTGGGTCTATCATCCCCAAAGCTATGGGCAGTCAAGGCTTGCAGCCAATACAGGCTGCGGGTCGCTTCGATGTTGCCCAGCTAGTTCTTAGCGATATGCGTCTGAACATTAAGCGTGCGCTTTACAATGATATGCTTGGCAATCCAGACAAGACGCCAGCTACAGCAACAGAAGTTGCAGAGCGTATGGCTGATCTTTCTCGCCGTGTCGGATCGGCGTTTGGTCGATTGCAAGCAGAGTTGGTTCAGCCTGTTCTCCAGCGTGTAATCTACATTTTGAAGAAACAAGGTCGCATTGAAGTACCAAGCGTGAATGGTCGTGAAGTTAAGATTCGTTCAGTATCCCCACTTGCTCAAGCCCAAGCTAACCAAGATATTTCTAGCGTTGCTCGCTACCTTGAGTTGGTCGGTGGTGTATTTGGACCAGAGATGTTGCAGCTACTCATTGATGGAGAAAAGACTGCTGTTCACTTGGCTAAGAAGTTTGGTGTTCCAGAAAGTTTGATTCGCGATGAAGAACAGCGTAAACAAATAGCTGCAATGGCGCAGCAGATGGCGCAGCAACAACAGGGTATGATGGTTGAACAAGAAGGTTAATATTGGAATAGACGGGTATCAGCGCAAGTCTGAAGACGATGTAGTCGTCAGCAAGAATATCGCACAGGTATTCGAGTCGCCTACGGGCAAAGAGGTTCTACGTTATTTGCGTTCAATCACTATCGAGATGGTGAATGGGCCGAATGTGACTACGGAAGAGTTACGTCACCTTGAGGGTCAGCGATACATCGTTGGCCTCATCGAGCAACGTATTGCACATGGACACAGGAGTAAAACATGAGCGAACAGGAAACAGCAATCGAAGTAGCAGAGGCCGATGGCCGTGATTTTGTTACAGAGGAAGATGTTCAACAGGCAGAAGCCCCAGTGTCAGATCGACCTGAGTGGCTCCCTGAAAAGTTCAAGTCACCAGAAGATTTAGCTAAATCTTATACTGAGCTGTCCCAAAAGCTGGGCGGTAAAGAAGAAGATATTCGCAACTCAATCATCGAAGAGATTCAGAAAGAGGCATTCAGTAACCGACCTGAGTCTGCTGGAGATTATCAGTTACCTGAGACTGTTGACGCAGAAGAGGCGGTAGATAGCGACTTGCTGCAGTGGTGGTCGGATCATTCCTTTGAGAATGGTTACTCTCAAGAAGAGTTCCAGCAAGGCATTGAGATGTACTCTCAAGCTGTGATGGGCAATCAGCCAGACCTTGAAGCAGAAGCCGCAAAGCTAGGTGACAATGCTGAAGCTCGCATTGAGTCAGCGTCTGTCTTTGCTAATAAGTTTTTCCCTGAAGAAGCATTGCCAGCTATCGAGCGCATGTGCGAAAGTCATTCTGGAATACTTGCACTTGAAGCAATTCAAGAAGCAATGAAGGATGGCAACTTTGCTGGCAACACTCAACCTGCTGCGCAAACATCAGAGCGTGAGCTTCGGGAGATGATGAATGATCCAAGGTACTGGAAAGACAAAGACCCTGCCTACATCAAGGAAGTTACAGAAGGCTTCCAGCAAATCTACCGAGGTTAAGATTCTAAAGAGGGGTGAGTTCTATCTTACCCCTTTTACTTTAGATCACATTGATGAGGTCGTTGAGCACCTTAGCAAAGAGAACAGGCGAGAGCTAAAGTTGCTAGGCCACCTTGATCTAAGGCAAGCAATGGAAGAGATGTACGAAACCTCAGAGTGCTATATTTGCCGCAAAGAGGGTGAGTCATTTATAATGGTGGGCGGGCTTTGGTTTGACCACGACGCAGAGACTCCTCAGATGTTTGCTATGTTCTCCGATAAAATCAGAGAAAACTTTCACGCTATGGCTCGCGGATCAAAGATGCTGGTAAGCTTCTTCGACCAAGCACATGATGGCATGTCTATGACGGTAAACGCTGATTATGAGTTTATTCTGGACTGGGCTGCATGGTTAAACTTCGAAGCGGTAGGTGTTTATACTAGCGGCTCTGAGAAGTATGTTGATTTTGTGCGTTGCAATCCTGAAAAAAAGAATGCTTATGATGTCGCATCGCGGCCCGTAATGCACTGATTGGCCCCTCTGGGATACCCAAGTTGACGTGAGAGATGCGGACACCCGTAGCAAACTGAAACTTCAATAGGACTGAAAAAATGGCTAATACAATCGACCAAGCCTTCATCAAGCAGTTCGAGACAGAAGTTCACATGGCATACCAACGTATGGGTTCCAAGCTACGGAACACTGTTCGTACTACCAATGTGACTGGCTCTGTTGCTCGATTCCAAGTTATTGGTAAAGGCACTGCAAACACTAAATCTCGCAATGGTAACGTAACTCCGATGGAGTTGGCGCACACCAATGTTGAAGCAACTGTCACTGACTTCTATGCGCCAGAGTATATCGACAAGCTCGACGAGATGAAGATCAACATCAACGAGCGTCAAGCTGTTGCGCAATCTGCTGCTGCTGCTCTTGGTCGTAAGACTGATGAAATCCTCATCACAGCAATGGACGCGGGTGCTAACGCAACTCAAATCCACGACACCGCTTCCGCTTTGGAAAAGGCTGACCTGCTTACATTGTTTGAAACATTCGGCACAGCGGACATTCCAGAAGATGGCCAGCGCTATCTTGCTATGTCACCAGCTGGTTTCGCTGACTTGTTTGCGATCAACGAGTTTGCATCTTCAGACTATGTTGGTCCGCAGAACCTGCCATTCGCAGGCGGCATGACAATGAAAGAATTCTTGGGCTTCAAGATTTTCTCAACGTCTGCTGTAGCTGGCGGCAAGAACTTTGCTTACCACACAAGCTCTGTTGGCTTGGGCATCAACGCTGATGTTCAGACTGAAGTGAACTATGTGCCTGAGAAAGTCTCACACTTGACCACATCTATGATGTCGATGGGTGCTATCGTTATTGATGACGATGGTGTCTACGAAGTCCTAGACAACAACTAAGAATGGGCGGGGGGTTTAGGCCCCCCGACTTTTTATGCCAGATGTAGCAAACACACCGATTAAAATCTGCTCTCGCGCATCGCTATTGATTGGTGGTGACGCGATTCAGTCATTTGAAGATGGCACAGCCGAAGCGTCAGTTAGCTCGGCTATGTACGAAGACATGGCGCGCTCTGCTTTGACCAACTCACGTTGGCGCTTTGCTACAGATCAACAGGTTCTGGCTCGACTATCTGAGGCACCTACTGGTCGTTGGGAAGCCGCATATCAACTCCCCTCGGAAATGATTATGCTCAATGCTTTGACCGTAAATGACCTGCCTATTAAATATGATCTCTATGGCACGAAGGCATTTTGCAATGAGCCTTCTAACTCTGAGATCGTTGCTGATTATGTTTTCCGCGCACAGGAAGGGTTCTGGCCTCCATACTTCACTACCGCAGTAGAGTATATGATGGCTGGGGTTCTCGCTGTATCTGTTGCACGAGACGCCACGCTTGCGCAGCTGATGGAGCAGAAGGCTGATTACCAGATGCGCCAAGCACGACGCTTGCATTCGCAGCAACAAACAACACGCAAGCTAAACACATCGAGGTTCATTGCTGAAAGGCGCAGCTAATGCAAAGAGTACGAGTTCCTATTAGCAGCTTTCAGTATGGTGAAGTGAGTGACTCATTGCTTATGAGGACTGACTCACCTGTTTACGCTCAGTCAGCACAGCGCATAGAAAACATGGTAGTTATGGCCGAGGGTTCTGTAAAGAAACGCTACGGCCTAAAGCATATCTATGACTATGGTTTAAGCAGTGAGGGCGCTGCGCAGTCTCACCTGTTTCGTTTTATCTTTGATGAAAATGAAGAGTATGTCATCTCTGTCGAAGAGGGTAAGGTTCGCTGTTTCCAGCTGCAAACCAATGGTAGCGTAACTCTTGTTGATACGATCACTCAAGATACAGACAGCAATAATCTTCCGTTCGATGAGGATTACATTCAAGAGTATACATCGACTCAGTACGGCGATGTTATGTTTATCTGTCATCCTCTTTTTGCGCCTCGGATGCTTACCCGTACCTCACTTACTAACTTTGAAGTCAGTGTGTTTACCTTTGATGAAAGGCTGGATGGCAATCAAATCTACCAGCCTTACACACGCTTTCAAGCCCAGTCCGTAACGCTTGACCCCTCTGCAACAACTGGCTCGGTCACGCTCACCACAAGTGCTAACTATTGGGTTCCTGAACATGTAGGCTCAATCATCCGATACGGTACTTCTGAGATTGAGATTACCGCCTACACATCTGCAACTGTAGTCACTGGTACTATTACTGATGAGTTAAAGCTGCGCCTTGCAGTTACTAACCCGCTTAGAACCGCAGAAGGCAGCGCTGAGGTTGAGGTTACGCAGATTGCTCACGGCTTTGCTGGCGGTGAGGCTATTACTATTTCTGGTGCAGCCGCAACTGGCGGCATTAACACTGGAAACCTGAATGGCAGCTTTACTGTCCTCGATATTATTGACGAGAATACTTACACCTACACTGCTGGTGGCTCCGCTTCTGCTTCAGAAGATGGCGGTGGCATCGTGTATATCGAGACTCATGCGCCTACAGTAGATTGGGATGAGCAGTCTTGGTCTGCTGCCCGTGGTTATCCTGCTGCTGTGACCTTCCATGAAAACCGCCTTTGCTTTGGCGGTACGATTGCTGAACCTGATTCAGTTTGGATGAGTAAGATTGGTCGCTTCTTTAACTTTGACGTAGGTGACGCCGCTGATGATGACTCGATTGCTATCGTTGCTGCTACTGGGGACGTAAATGAAATCAGGTATATGGTTTCTAATCGTGACTTGCAGGTCTTCACGGCTTCAAGCGAACTGTATATTCCTACATTCTTGAACCAAGCCATTACGCCAACCAATGCTCAAATCCGCAAGCAGACACCATATGGTGCGGCTCACGTGCTTCCTGCGTCTATAGATGGTGCCACAATCTTTGTGGCTAACAATGGTCGTATTATTCGAGAGTTTCTCTACACCGATAGCGAAGACGCCTATACTGCCAACGCTATATCTACTCTTGCATCTCATCTCATTGTTGATCCCAAGTGTATGGCTGTTGCCCATAGTGGGTTTGGTCTGCCTGACTCATATGCCATCATTACTTTGGGTGGTGGTGACGCTGTCTTGTTTACGTCTAATCGCGCTGAACGTCGGGCTGCTTGGATGCGAGTAACAACAGATGGATCGTTCTGCTCTGTGATTGCTATTGAGGATCGTATCTTTGCTAACGTCTATGACTCAGACGGGAACCTGCACCTCTGCGAGTTTACCGAAGATGTAGGCTTGGACTTCTGGGTTTACGGAGCGATTACCTCCAACAAGCTAGATGTAAGCTCTAAGTATTCTAGCGGCGATACCGTTAATGTGGTGGCTACTGATGGCACATCTCAGTCTCATCTGCTTTCGTTTACTGTAGATAGCAATGATGAAGTAGATCTTACCGCATATAGTGGCTTTGGCTTTACTCACGCATATGCTGGCAAGAAGTTCACAGCCAAGCTTGTGACTAACCCTATTGATTCAAACATGGGTACTGGCCCTTCTACGGGTGAAGTCAGGGGCTTGGCCAACATCGTAGTTGATGTAAAGGAGGCTCGATCCATGAAGGTAAACACAAGACCATTAGTTACTGAGTCTCCCTTTACTGGAAAAAAAGAGTTCCGAGTGCTGGGGTACGATAGAAACCCACAAGTAACAATCGAACAAGATGATCCGTTGAGCTTACAGGTAAACGGCATAGTAGCGGAGTTAGTAGTCTAATGGCTTTTCCAATGTTAATGTTAGCGGCTGCTGGTGTTCAGGCGGCTGGTCAGGTTGCGAGCGGGATTGGGTCCAAACAGAGTGCTGATCTGAATGCCTTCAGTACAAAGACCGAAAGCATAATGATGCAGGTTGAAGCGAGCCAAAGGGCCGCAGCCCGCATGGAAGAATACAAAATGGCTTCATCTACCAACATTGCTACATTCGCTGCTCAGGGAAGAGATATTAGCGCTGACCGCAGTGTGAAAGCATTTATGGATAGGCAGCGTGAAGTAGTTGTTAAAGACACAAGTCGAATGGCAACTCAGTCTAACATTGAGAGAATTCAGATGCAGCAGAAGGCGGCTGCTATTAGGTCTGAGGGTCGATCTGCTATGGCTACTTCTTTGATCTCAGCAACATCTGGTTTGCTTTCTGCTAAAGGCAAGTACTCAAAAGTCGAAACATAACGGGGTCTATCATGGCTGTAATCAAACAGACTACACAGTTCGTAAACAGACCGATTGGGGTTGTTCGCGCAAGCGAGGGCGGTCAGAGAATAGGCCAAGCTATTAGCGCTGGCGCAGAAAATCTAGCAAATGACTTCTATCGTGAAGCTGCTGTAGTCGCTCAGGAGACGGGCCAAAAAGAGGCAATGGCTCAGAGCGGCAAAGATATTGTTAGTATCGATCCTGAAACTGGAAACCCTGTTGCTTACAAGGCCCCTGACTCTTACGGCTCAATAGCATCTCGCGCATATCAAGACCTTATAGACCGTAGATTCCAAGAGTCTTTGGTGGAAGAGATACAGGAAAAAGGCGCTGAGTTCGCGTCTTCTGCGGGTAGCGCGGCTGCGTATAAAGCAAAGATGTCTCAGTACGTTGGCGAGATGTACAAGTCTGCTGTTTCTGCCGACGGAGAGCTGAATGCTTATGGTCGTCAGATCAAAGAGGCTGGAGAGAAATACGTTGCCAGCACTTACTCAACTCTTCGTAAGAGAGAGATCGCGGCTTACAAAAAAAGAATTGCCCGCGCAAATAAGCTTGAAGCGTATAAGTCAGAAATAAGAATTCAAGAAGGTATTGCTTCTGGGCAAGACCCGCAGGTTATATCTGATATGCTCGATGCTGAGTCAGTAAGAAACCTAGATCTCTTGAATGCGGGCGGTTCTGTTTCAGCCTTTATAAAGATGGATAAAAAGATTCGCGGTCAGCGAGCGCTTGTGGGTCAGAATCAACTTGTTGGAATTTATTCAGAATCATCCGATGCTGATCGCCTTAAGGTCGAGCAAGCAATAGTCGATCCAAGTAAAATATCTAGCGTATCACAAGAGCTTGGCATTGATAATCTAGGTTTGCTAATTGCGCAATCTGGAGGGCGGGGGAACGCTTCGTCCACATTAAGCGGCCTTCGTTCCGTTGGGGCAGTGCAGGATAGTTTAGATCAGGTATCCGCAGATGATGCTTTTATTGATTTAGAAATTACAACAGACTCAACTGTTACTGAACTTGAGAGACAAATTAATAGACTAGATGGTTTAAGCGAAACTGCTCGAGGAATCGTTCGTCAGGACATGTATCTAGACACGGCCTTGAAAGGTCTTGATGCCTCTAATCTTAGCTCTAATGACATGAGCGTAATCGCTAATCAACTTCAGTCTGAAGACTTTAGACTGTCTGAAATTTCAAAGGTGTTGCCAAAACAATATTCTGACAATGTAATACTAGCCGTTAAGCGGATGACTCCTGAGGCGCGAAGCGACTTAGCTGGCCTTCTTACAGACCGACAGACTGACTTAAGGGCAATAGAAACGGACGAAACTCAGGCTGTTGTTACTGGCTATCGCCAAGAAATAATGGCGCTTGAAGACTCAAAAAACTTAATAGAAGACTATGGCAAGTTAAGAGACGATATCAAAAACTCAGGTCTTGATAATGCTCAGATGCTGATGACTAATGTCGACGAAAACTTTGTTGAAAATGTTTTGATAGGGCAGAGAGATATTCCTGTTTCAGCTAATGCTTACAGGTCTATTGAAAGGGCAGTAAAAACAGGCGAGTCCTTTCAGAGCACAAACAACGAAGAAGCCAATCTGTTTCGTTTACTAGACACGGCTTACAGAATGAGTCCAACAACGGTTAGCTCTGAGATGGAGCGTCGTGGTAATCAACTAGACAGCGCTGCAAAAGAAAGAGTGGATGGTTCAGTTCTATCTTCCCTTAAGGACGCCGCTCTTGCTGGAAAGCCCATACAACCAGATGACCTAAAGGCGCTGGATAAGGCTATATTTGGCGACAAGCCTTTCTTCCTTGCAGAGATAGGAGACTTCCCAGAGGCTGCGCAAATGTTTAGCGCAGGTACGATACTGCCTACAGTCAGAAGGGCTTTGGCTGCCGCTTTAGACAGTAACAGTGAGGGTGAGATAGAAGCTGGTGCAATCATGTTCCGTCAGGCTAGCACGGTGTCTGGTAAGACTTCTTCTGGCGAGTCATTTAACATTGACTTGATGCGCTCTGCGTTAAGCGCTGAAGATTATGCTCTGTATCAATCCTTGATGTATGCAAATGAAAAATTTGCTGAGAGTCCGACGTCAACAATAATGGCGCTAAGAAACTACGATGGCGACCTAAATGCAGACTTGCTTAATGATTTTGGTGTAGCTGGAAAGGATGTCATGAAGATATTCGATGGCGCTCCACCAATGAGTAATCAGTATAAGCGTGAGATTCTGGCTTCGCTGAAAGTTGCAAAAGCCAAGGGTGGTCGAGTTAATCAAGACACACTTGATCGACTCATTAGCAGCTATCAAGAATTCATCAAAAAAGATGAATCGGTTACTGGCCCCTATTTCGGGGATGGAACTGTATTCGCTCGAGGAAACTTCGTTAAGCCGTCTGACATTCTCAGGAACAAAGCACAGCTTACAGATGCTCTTGTCGATTCAGGTACTTTCGATGATCTCCTTACGGGAGGAACCTTTACGGACTCAGCGTTAGCATCATTTCAGCAGATCAACCCGCTTGCATTTGTGTTTAGCTCTTTGGATTTAGGGGCTTCTATGTTTGGCGATATGAGCCGAATGGAGAAAGCTCAGGCCAGAAACAGATTAAAGGAGGGGCTTGCGGCTATCGACGTCCCTCTTCTTTATCGACCAAATGTTCAAAGCTTTAATAATGGTGTGCCTAGCTGGGATGTTGGCTATGATGATGGCTTTGGCTTTGAGCCAATCGTAGTGAACGGTGAGGTTTGGACGCTAACTTCAAATCCTCGTCCAAGTTTAAGTCGCGGAGATGCTAGATTCCAAAGCCGCAGGGAATTTAACAATGCAGCACTAGCAAATGCCCCAATTGAAAACTTGTACTCTGCTGAGATTAAACACTTGGCAACTCTTGAGCATATGACTCCAGAGCTTTTCCGAAGCTCTAAGCGCTTTCAGCTGTACGAACGCAGCATGAGTCAAGACCCAAGCGAAGTCTTTGATGCCGCTAGACAACAGTATGAGGAGTTGCCTTAATGGATATTACAGTCCCAGCACCACAGCCGCTTAAAACTGGGCGCGTAAAGGCGGAGAGCGTTACTCCTAGCTTTGGTCAGACTGGCAATGCTCAATTTACCAGAGCGTTTAAGCAACCACTAACTGAGCTAAAATCTTTTATGTCCACTCAGGATGTCTACGATCCAGAGAGCGTAGGCAGGGTTGAGGATTATATAAAACAAAACCCTATGAGCAATGAGGCTAAGCGGTTCCTTCGTCGCAACGGAATTGGCAGTGAGCAAAACTTTAACGCTGCTCTTGAGTCAATCCAGAAGAACGCAAGCGCAGCAGATATTATGTCTCGCTCTACTGGCTTAAATTTAATGCTCTCAGACCCCGCCAATATTTTATCTCTCTCCGTTCCGATTGCTGGGTTTGCAGGGCTAAAGCTCGCTAGAGGCATTAACATGTCCTCTACTCAAGGGCGTATACTTCTTCGAGACCTTGCTAGAGATGCTGCTCAGTTTCCTGCAACTCGCGTCAAACCTCTTGCTCCAGACCTAAGCGCAAACAATGTAAACATATTGAGGCAGATTGTTGCTTCTAAGAAGAAGGTATCTGGAGAGCAGCTAACTGCAAAAGAGATAGCAAAGATTGGTGCGCTCGATGCTGCTATGGCTGATGGCTCTATTAACCTAACTCAAGCTCTGACTGACCTTGGTATCTCAGACAAGCCAGAAGATGTTTTGATAAATGCTGGGCTGGTCACAGCAGCTAGCACCGCTATTGGCGGGGCTGTTGGCTATGGGCTTGGCGCTGCGCTTGGAGCACCGCTTAATCGTGGCAAGCGCATGGAGCAAGTAAGGTCAAAGTATGGCGAGTACCTAGACCATGTGAGTAAACCGCCAGCAGAGAATACTGACCTCTCATATTCAGGTAAGTGGTTTACTGAAAGCCCTTTTATGAAGGTTGTCCCAAGTCCTATTCGAACAGAAATAAATGACCCTGACATTCCTGATTATGCGAAGGAGCCATTACTGCAAGTTGGCGGCGATAACGGCATTCTCTTTGAGGCCAATAGGGTTGGCAAGTCCATTGGCAACTCTGTGCATATGGAGGCTGGTCGCCGCGATGGCGATTGGTTTACTGCTCTTGAGACGATCAATTCAAACTATCGGTCATTAAGTCCCCGTGGCCTTTCTGAGCCTTTGGGTATTCCAATTACTTCTGCTATTGA
>Ga0206129_10006784_pt1 | contig 11500 bp, 13 predicted proteins | sample Helgoland_Spring_8_FD_148616 | JGI IMG/M metagenome (GOLD analysis project Ga0206129, IMG submission 148616) | Pelagic subsurface seawater microbial communities from Kabeltonne, Helgoland, North Sea - Helgoland_Spring_Bloom_20160502_2 | ecosystem: Environmental > Aquatic > Marine > Epipelagic ...
TTTAAAAAAAATTAATGCTGTTGGTCAATCCAGCTATACAACAAATAATTTAGCATTTTCCAGTAAAGATAATAATGTGGTCAAACAATCTTTACGATATGTTAGAAGCGGTGGTTCTGTTGCACCAAAAAAAAAAGGATATTATCATTGATATTATCATTAACACTATGATTATAGATAAATTTATTTATTGTTATGTGTATTTTTTTTTATGTATAAATTATATAAATGAACATGAACAAGTATTTCGTTGAATTTTTAGGAACTATGTTTTTCCTTTTTGTTATTTTAATGTCGAGTAGAATTGGTTCACCTGAACTTCAACCGGTTATTATTGGTACAGGTTTAGCAATTGCTATTTTTGTAGGTGGAAAGATTTCTGGAGGTAATTTCAATCCTGCTGTATCTGTAATGATGACTGCAGCAAACAAATTAAGCACAAGTGATTTATTACCATACATTATTGCTCAAGTATTGGGTGGTTTAGCTGCTTTGCAATTAACAAAAGTAATTAAACTTTAAAATATAATATTTAATATTAAATATAATTATATATTATATGAATTCCATTAAAAATAAAAAAAGAACAAATCATTATTCTACAACAAAACATAAAAAAAATAAAAAATATAATAAAAAAACAAAAAAATATTATAAAAAAACAAAAAAATATTCTAGAAAAAACTTAAAAAAAAGAACTAACAAACGAAAATCTAAAAAAAACATTAAAAGAATTAAATTACAATCTAGATATAGAAAGCATGGAGGTAGTCCACAAAATTATTATTGGTCTCCTATGAGAAAATTAGAATATAATCCTGAGTTTGACACTACTGAAACTAATACTTCTAGAAATGAAATAGATACTCCAGCGTATAATTGTCGCAATCCAGTTACGGTCGTTCAAACCGGAGGTAATATTGAGGTTGAAACCGAATGTCCGTATATGGCAAAAGGAGCCAGTTCATATGCACTTAAATCACCACCCGGGTTATCTAATGGACTAATTGAAGAAAATAATCCTTCTGGTGGAGGGTTATTTAAAACAAAATATTCCACTCCCAAAGTAATAAAATCTGTTTCATTGAAAAAATATGTAAAAATACCACCCGATATTTTATTGAGTGAATATATGCGTAGCCGAAAAAAAAATAAATCAAAAAATATGAATAAGTCTACTCCGTCTACTTCTAATCCTACTCCTACATAATCATACTTAAAATCCATCAATTTAAGTTTGATTAATATTAAAAACGTTTATTAAACATTTTCCTTTCAAAGGATCTTTTTTTGCCTTTATGATCTTTTTTTGCCCAGGTTCATATAATGTATTATATTCTCCATAATGTCGCGAATCGCTATGATAGACTTGATAATTTTCTTTCATATAATAAGTCAATCGTTTTTTCCATTGATTTTGAAACAATTCGTGATTATCAATTATATCTATTACCAGCGGTTGAATATGTTTTGTACGTAATATTCTTCCGATTGATTGTGTGACATCTGTTTTTGGCGTAGCCATTACTAAAGTTGTTAATGTTTTTATATCTAATGCTTCTGAAGCCATTGCATAAGTTGCAATAATAATTTGTTTTGTCTCACTTATTTTTAAATCTTTATCTTTCATTCCTCCAACATAATACCCAATACTATCATAACCTTTGTTTTCTAATGATTTATAAAAATAGGCTAATAAATTTTTATTATGAGCTAAGATCATTAATTGTTGTTTATCATTACTTTTTAATGTATCTATAATTACCTTAATTATGTATTCATTTCTAGGATTATAGGAACATAGTTTGGAAATCATTGTACTATAGGCAGGATTTCCTCTATAATCATATTTTACTTCATTAAATTCTTCATCGTTTGTTAAAAATGTATGAGCTTTCACAATTACTTTATCGTTTCCATCTCTTTTTTCTTTATAAATGATGTCTCCTAAAAACATCTTAAATACTTTTGACAATCCGTCTTTACGCTGCATTGTAGCTGATAATCCTAGTACATATGGGGTAACGATTTTAAATAAGGATCTTACAAACACTTCAGCCGCAATATGATGTACTTCATCAACAACCGTTAATCCAAACGAGGAAAATAATTCACAAGGATAATCTTTCATAGATAATGATTGTAACATTCCAATAACAATATCTTTGTCTTCAATGTCAATCGTTTGTCCTTGAATACGTCCAATTTTTGCATGGGGTAAGAATTCTTCTATTCTTTCTATCCATTGATTTAATAGAAACCCTTTATGTACGATAACTAACGTCTTCTTCTTCACTTTAGATATTATATCTAACGCACATATAGTTTTTCCTCTACCACAAGGTACTTCTAATAAACCACCTCCGTCACCATTATTTATACTTTTCATATATGTATTTACAATATTAATTTGATAATCGCGTAAATCACCATTAAAAGTTACATCGATATCTGTTCCATCATTTATCTTATTTTCGATTGGTTTACCAAAATTAGCAATTCCATAATATCTTGGAATATATATTTTTTGAAACGATTCACGATATACCGGAAATTTTATTGGTTGAGCAATGGATTTAGGCATGTAGGCGCCTACATTTAACTCTTCTCTAATTTTATTTTGATCATTTATGGATAAATCTTTTTTAAATAATGTATATCCTTTTTGCCCAAGATATGTATTCATCTTATTATTATACATAAAATTATATTTATATATATTTCTTCAATTTTTTAATAAAAAATATTATCCATTTATATAAATGGATAAATTAACAAATTTACTTTTAAAAGAAAACAAATATCAATTAGTATTAGTTATATTATTTATCTTGTATATTCTTCTTGATGTAAAAACTCCTGAAAACCTAGCCTATTTATTTGATAATATGTATGGTCAATTATTTTTAATTCTTGGCGCTCTTGCTATTTTTTTAAATTCTCATCCTGTTGTTGGTGTTTTAGGATTTTTTGTTGCTTACGAAATTATTAGAAGATCGTCTGTATCGACAGGAACATATGCAATGGAACAATATATGCCAACTGAAGAGAAAAAATCAGATGAAATGCAAAAAATGAATACCTACAAAAAAACGGTCGAAGAAGAAGTGATTGATAATATGATTCCTTTAGTTGGTCCACCAGATAATACCGTTCCATCTTATAAACCAGTATTAGATGATGGTATTGAATCTTCTCGTTTAGGTTAAATTAAATTAAATGATAAAATAAAGATATATCTATTTTATTATTTTGAAGAACCTTTTGAACCTTTCAAACCTTTGGACCCAACTGCTTTTTCAAAATCAGTATCATTAAATTTAGCAGCTCCCCATTTACAACCTTTGTATACACCCCAACATAAAAATATCATCATAGGAATTATAAAAAACGGACCTTCTATAAAATCCATTACTTTTTGCTTATAATCTTCATCTTCTGAAGAAGAAGTATCGTCTGATGATGTTGTTTTTTTTGTCTCTTGTAAATATTCTCCGTCTGATCCAGTAGGTTTACATTCAATATATATTTCTTCTCCAGGTTTTACCCCACTATTTGGACCTTTTTCATTTAAAAATAGATTCTTACCATCTTTGGTTGATTTAAGAGTACTGGTAATTACTCTTTGTAATTTATTTAGCGCAGCTTTAGGTATAGTTAAATATGCGTCATCTTTACTAAATACAGTATAATTATATTCTCCGTTACATGGATACGTAAAATAACTTCCTTTATATGCATAAAATTTAGTTGAAGGAACAAAATTATCCAAATTATATTGGTGTAAATTTAGATTTACAGTTTCTCCTTCATTTTGCGTATGAGTTAACGCATTTTTTATTATTTTACCTAATATTTTTGATGATTTATCAACTGAATTTTCACGGGTAACAATAGGTATACAAACCAACATTTTTTCTCCATCTCCATCATGTTCAATAATCATTTCGGCATCCGCTCTATCACCGTTATAGGTATGTATTGACGGAGAATATATTAATACTTTTGATACCTGCATTGAAATACCATTATATAAAACAGGTGGATTATTGGCTCTGTCATATGACAATTGAATATGGGTTTTATTATTTTCAATAACCAAATTACTATTATGATACTTAAAAAAATATTTACATTTATCTACACATACATCTTTTATAGATGATTTTGAAATATTCATAGGCGCTGACGATTCTAAACAAGCCATTTTTTATATATAACTATATAAATATAAAATATTTTTAAATTTATATAGAATGTCTAATGTTATAAAAAAAAATATAAAAAAAAGGAATCTAAAATCAACATTTAGAAAAAAAAATAAAAATTTAAGAAAATCTAGTATTAAAAATTTAATAACCAAATCTCATAGAAAAAAGAAAAAAGGGGGGGATAAGCCAATCAACAGAGAAGATAGTACCTACCTTAATTTTAATCCTAATAAAATTGAAGAGGATTCTTTTACTCCTTACATTAAACAAGATAAACAAGCTATCGATAATACCAATAGCAATGATGTAGAAACAGAAAATGCTGATGTAGAAAATGTAGAAGCAGAAAATGCTGATGTAGAAAAACCTAAAAGTATGTTTTCTAGATTTAAGTCTGGAACTAAAAACTTCTTCAAAAGAAAAAGTTCAGGATCAGATTCAGATTCTAAATCAATGAATCAAAATTCTGACATTAACAATAATTTAGGTATAGTTACTGATGCAATTAAGGACAACACTCATGAAATTCACGAGGCTACTGATGCAATTAAAAACAGTTCGCCAAGTAATCCGTTAGATGCATTACTTGGTAATAAGTCAGAAGAAGAAGAAGAACCAAAAGTAATTAAAGAAACGTGTCAAGAACCTCAAGATGAACAAACAATTACCATTAGACTTCCAAAGGGAACAAATACAATAAAAGAAGGAGGTCCTAGTATTGAAAGTAAATTAGCAATAATGACTGGAAATAATATACAATCATCGCCAAAACAAGGTGGCGCTGATAGTAAAAAACAACGAAGATTTAAATTACGAAAAAGAAGTCGCAAAAGACAAAAACAATTAGAAAAAAATAAAAAAATGGGGTCAAGAGGGAATTGAACCCCCGACCTCCTGCACCCAAAGCAGGAATCATACCACTAGACCATTAACCCACAAATATATAATATAAATAATCTTTAAATTATATTTTTTTAAAAACTATTTGTTCTTTTATGTTTTTTTTTATTCATATTATTATCATTATTATTATCGATATTAATATCATCCATCACATTTTGTTTATTTATATCTTGTTTCAATAATTTCAAGGTTTTAAAAAAATCAAATAAGCTAAATATAATACTTCGTATGAGAGCGTACATTGTAATATCATTTTCATAAGTTGATTTTAAATTTATTAAACCTGGTATAATGGAATTTATATATTCTTCTATACGTGTCAATAATATCAAATATTGATCTTGAAAACATTGCCTTCTATATATGGTTTCAATTATATTATCTATAAATCTTAAATATTCTGTAAATATATTTTCTATATATCGTTCTACAGTAATCGTATCAGAAAAATCTATAAATGTTATAAATGCTGTCAAAAAATCACAATTATTACCATCATCTATTTTTAATTCTTTATTATTAATAATTAATTTCTCATTTTTTTCTACAATTATAAAAACATTTAATTTATTTTTATAATAATTTTCTTGTTGATAAAAAATATTTAACATACATATATAATGATTATAAAATTTATCAACATTTTTACCGCTCATCCTAAAAATGTATGTATGACGTATTTTCAACATTTTATATTTTCCATGAAGTTATCGTTTCATTATTGTCTTTATTCTTATAAAGCATTTGTACATGCAATTATTCCTAGTTTATATATTACAAGTTCTAGTGATTCCGTAAAAGAAATCGAAGATGTACTTAAAGAGGCCGGATGCAAATAAAAGGGTTTAATGATGATACATTGTTTCGAAAATAATATAGTAATTTGTTTACTATATTATTTAGAGTATTATCGGATAACTATTTAATTATTTTTTCCTCTACTTTGTCCCATACCGCCTAATTGATTCATCATGTTACCTAATCCTTTGATATCCATACCACCCATACCTTTAATCATATTCTGTGCGTTTTCTAACATGGGTTTCATATTTTCCATATTTTTTGCTAATTGTTTTTGTGTATCCATTAATCTCTCGGTATCTTTTGTCATTTTTTGCATACCTTCATTACCTATCATTTTGTTTAAATTATCATAACTATCTGTTAATGTTTTTTTATAATCAATTTTACTTGACATACCTTCATCATCCGCCTCATCCGCATCATCATCATCATCATCATCATCATCTTCATCCTCGCCATCGTCTGCTTGTTTATTCACTAATCCTTCCACAATATTTTTATTTTGCATACGAACATATAATGATGTTGCAATGATTGATGTTAATAAAACAATACTCATATTTTTACAGAATTGAAATGTTAAAAATCCAATTAACATAAAAAAAATGATGGCATGAAAATTTTGAACTTGTAAATATCCTAATATTGATGTTATTGCTAAAAATAACATAAAATATAAGAAATATTTATTGGTAAATAATCCACCTATATTTTTATTTACAGCAGTTGTTGTAGTTTTCATTGTCTTTGATAATCCCATATTTATATTATAACTACATATAAAAATTCATTATAAAAATGATAATCAATTTTTATGATTTAATAAGTTCTTGTTCTTGTTTTTGATTTTGTTCTTGTTCTTGTTTTTGAGTTTGAAAATTTAAATAATTTCTTTTTATTTTTCTGATTATTCCTTTTTGTTTTTTTCCCTTTTTTCCACCAAATCCATCCTCCTTTTCTTGTTCTTCTTTTACCTCCATCTTGTTTTTGTTTAGGTAATTTACTTGTGATACTAGTTAAATCATCATCTATTTGTGTTAAATCCTCGTTTAATGTATGTGTATTTAAAGATAATGCGTCTATTTGTCTGTCTAAATCATTAATAATAGCTTCTAATTTACCAGACACCTCTTTATCCGCAACTTCTAATCCTTGTAAATCTTCTTTAACATTTATTAATTTATCAATATTAGCTTTGATATTCTCTACTTTTTTTTTTATAGAGGCAACCTTTCCCAATATAGTATTATATCCTGACAAATTAGTTGTTGATGTTGCCCTTAATTTGGTAATCTTTTCCATCAATTTATTTAATTTTACTTCGGTATTTTGTAATTTTGGCATAAATAATAATATATGGAGAGATATTATTATTTTCTAAATTTAAATTTTTAATTTCTTCTTCTACTTTTGTTCATTGTTTTTTTTCCGCGACGTCCTGCTTTTTTTGTACGACGTTTCCCTCCTCTAAATGGTTTGGGATTTGGATTGGCTGAACTCCACGATGAGCCACTTGAATCAGTTGAACCAGATGAAGTTCTAGATCTGTCTACTGGCGTTGATGATGGCGTTGTTACTGGCGTTGTTGATTTTGATGCTACTTCTGAATAAGAATCTGTTAATTTTGCAACTTCAGAATATAATTTAGTTAATTCATTTGCTAATTCTGTATTAGATAAAGTTAATCCTTTATCTTTTTCAGTAATTATTCCAATTAAAACACTGATTTTTTCTTGTATTTCTTTATCTTTATTTTTGATTTTATCATTTAAACTTGCTACTTTCTCTTCATGTTTTGTCTTTTCTGTTTTAAAAATTACTATTTGACTCTTTAATTTATCACTGTCTAATTTTTGTTCTGTATTGCTAGTAGTTAATTTTCCAAGTTCAATATCTTTATCTCCTATCGTTTTCTCAAATGTAGATTTTTGTGATGTTAATTGAGTGTTTAAATTTGCTTTTTCAGTCATACATGCGTCTAATTGTTTTTGAATGTTTTTTGCTTTAATTGATAATTCGCCACTAGCATTTAATTTATCCTGTATTAATTTAATTTTCTCAAATATCCCTTTTACCTTTACTACATATGTTTCATTTTTTTTTACATATCCATCTAATTTATCATTTACTAACTTGGTTAATTGATCCCATGCTCCTGCGTTTTGATCTGCGACTGGTTGCTTAACTCCTATATTTGCTAACATATTGTTCATTATATATATATTCATCATATATTTATTTTGTCATTTTGGATATATTGTCAATTTCATCATTTAATGTATCTAATTCATTGATTATATTGCTTTGTTGGTTTTTTGCATAATTCAATGATTCCTCGGTCATTTCAGTTTCTTTAATTAAATGGTCTAAATACTCGATGATAATTTTCATGGAACGCATTTGTTCGTTCTTAATTTTCTTAATAGCTTCATAATGATTATGGTAATCTCCTGCAACTTTTTCTAAGAATTCATTGTTTTTTTTTACCTTTTGAATATTTACATACCTTTCATCGACTATCTTTTTCCTATCTTTTAATTCTTTTTGTAATACATTTATCATATTATCACGAGCAGCAATATTCATTATATTATTAAATAAAGATTATTAAATTAAAAAATGAACTTTAATAATCTTTATACTTAATATATGAGTTTGCAAAACCAGAATATTCAAATAGATATTTGTGAAAAAGATAATAAATGTACAAAGATTCACGAAGACCCCGAAGTATATACTATAGATGATGTATTATCTATAGATGAATGTCAACATTTTATTAATATATCCAAAGACAACATGAAACAAAGTTTAGTAAGTAAAAATGATAAGGGGGGTTTATCTTCAGGTAGAACAAGTTCTAACACGTGGCTTCCTCATAATCACGATCCAATCACGTTTGCTATTGCTCAAAAAATAGCCAAAATCGTAGATATGCCTTTAGAAAATGCTGAAAGTTATCAAGTGGTACATTATAACGTTACCCAAGAATATAGACAGCATTTTGATAGTTGGGAACATAATTATTCTGACAAAACGCTACGATGTATGAAAATGGGGGGAGCTAGATTAAAAACAGCATTGGTTTATTTAAATGATGTCGAAGAAGGCGGTGGAACCAAAATGACAAAATTAAAAAGGGAAATCAAATCAAAACAAGGTAAATTATTGGTGTTTAATAATACCTATAAAGATTCCCATATTCGTCATCCTTTATCTGAACATGCTGGCATGCCTGTTAGCAAAGGAGAAAAATATATTTTTAATTTATGGTTCAGAGAATGTAAAAGAGATAGATTATATGCTGATTTTAATCCTGAATATTATAGTAAAATGAATAAATTACTAGTAGAACCACCCGTCTCGCCAACACAACTTATACCAATTCAACCACCAAATACTCCAGATGAAAAAATGATAGTTGAAACAAGGATAGATGAAACAATGATAGATGAAACAATGATAGATGAAACAATTATTATTCTAGATGAAGTAAAAGAGAAATTAGAACAGCATGTGGACGAGAAAATAGAACAGCAAGTAGAGAAAAAATTAATACATTCTCAATTTCATTTAGAAGAAGGAGATTATTTTCCCTTTGTTAAAATAACTTATGTAGCAGGTGGACAAAAAGAAATGCATAATTTTGTAGACGATCATGATTTCGCAATTATTCATGTTAAAAATATTGAACAAATTAAAACCATAAAACGTCATCCAAAAATGAATACTATCATTCTATTCAAAGAAGGTAGTCCAACATCTGAAATTAAAAATATAAGTTCAAGTGATGCCCAATTGTATCAATTATTCAAAGAAAACGAGAAGAAAATTACTGTTTATTTATTAACTCCTAATCGTAAGATATATAAAAGTTATGAGATTGATTCCATAGATGACTATAATAATACACCTATAGAGAAACGTATTATAACCGGCAGTAATATTCCTATTTTAGTAATTGAAAATGTACTTAGTCCTGAACTAACGAAAAAAATACTTGCTTATTATGACAATAATGCCAATAAACAAATTGCACATAATACAGGAACCAAAAATAGACTGCATGTTCATCCTTGTAAAGATTTGGAAATAGAAATAGACAATAAATTATCTCGTTCAGTATTTCCTGAAATAAGGAAAATATTTTATTTTGATGTGAATTATAGAGAGAACTATAAAATTTGCAGTTATAATGCCGAAACGAGCGGAAGATTTCATGCACACCGTGATACACCTTATCCATTTCAACATCGACGATTTGCTATGTCTTTATTACTAAATGATGATTATGAAGGCGGCGAATTTGAATTACCTGAATATAATTTTAAAATCAAACCCAAAGCAAATAGTGCAATTATTTTTCCTGGTATATCTACCCATAAAGTGAATCAAGTTACCAAAGGTTCGAGAAAAGTAATTATTACTTTTTATTGTAGTGAGATTGAAGGAAAAACGAAGGACAATAGCCAATATTCCGTAAAATCCCATTTCTTCAAACAACATGACATTCAATATGGACCCATTTATCCCAAATAGAAAATATTTGTATTTATAATGTAATTTCAAATATTTTAGATAAGAAATTAACAAGGGAATATTTAACAAATTACTTAAAATATAGTTATAAAATATACAAATCATAACTGCGTTTTGTCTCATTTTTCTTTCCGGTCGGTGTAATTTAAATAAAAAATATTTATTTTTAATATCTAAATTTTTAATAGATATAATAATGTTTAAAATTATGTAAAAAAATACCTGTTTGGGATTTATCAAACCAATTATTACTATTATGGCCACTTACGCCCTGAAAATCAATATTGTTATCATTATTGTTATTATTATAATAATAACTGGTCCCTCTTCCTGATTCTATTATTTCGTTATATATAGATTTAACAACATACTTATAATAATAAATAATAGTAGTAATAATATTATCATCTTGAAAAACCAAATCATTTGAACCATTTATAATACCATTATCTATTGTATTTTTAAAACCTGGATTTAAAATATTACAAAAAAAATGTTTAGGTAATAAAGTAGCATTACCCCCTTTTAGTAAAAGAATTTGTTTATTATATTCAGGTATAGTAATCTTGATATTATTTCCATGATCAGAATAATTGGTATATCCTGATATAATATCCCTATTATATGTTATATTTTTATTGATTAACATTTCGAATATATCTTTATGATAAAATAAATCATCATCTAAAATAATAACAACATAATTCTCATCTTTTAAAGTTTCATCATGTTCTATATAATTATACGCTCCTAACCATTTATTGCACGGACCATAATCAAATGAATTTTCATTATCTACTTCCATTTCATTAATATAAACTATTCCTTGTTTAATATATTGTTCCAAATGATTTGTTATTCTTTCAATATGATCCGTTGAATCAGGAAATAATTTAAATTTACTTGGCATAGTATATACAATTTTATATGGTTTTATAGTTGCGGATAATAAATTTTCTACCATTTGAGATAAACCATATATTCTTGAAGGAATCGTTGCTATAGAAATAATTATTTTTGGTTCCTTATCTTCTGTTTCTAAT
>Ga0206129_10006789_pt1 | contig 11497 bp, 10 predicted proteins | sample Helgoland_Spring_8_FD_148616 | JGI IMG/M metagenome (GOLD analysis project Ga0206129, IMG submission 148616) | Pelagic subsurface seawater microbial communities from Kabeltonne, Helgoland, North Sea - Helgoland_Spring_Bloom_20160502_2 | ecosystem: Environmental > Aquatic > Marine > Epipelagic ...
GCGTTACTGGATAATGCCGACGCACTACTGTCGGAGGTCGACGATCCTCGCTTTGAACCTGCACGCGGTGCTCTGGCAGCCGATTTATCAGCCTTGCGTGCGGCGCCTCGTATCGATGTAGTGGGCGTGTATGCGCGCTTTTCTGCGCTTATCGGACAGGCTTCAGCCCTCGCCGTCGTAGTAGCGCCATCAGTATCGATGGAAGAGTCGTCGAGTTCAAAAGGTTGGTTGGCGCTCGCTGAGTCGGGTTGGAAAGCCGCACTGACTAAACTCTCTGACTATCTCGTTGTGCGCAGTCGTGACGCTGAAATGTCGCGAATGATGACGCCCGATTGGGAGGCATTAGCTCGGCAAAATCTACGATTACTACTCGAGCAAGGGCAGATCGCGGCGCTCTCACATAATCAGGCCTTGTATGACACAGCGCTAGAGCGTGCTGCGGCCTTCGTCACCGAGTTTATGCCGAATGACCCTGATCGTGTTGCGGCAATGCTTGAGGAGATTCGAACCTTGGCAGCCCTCAATGTAGCCCCGGCACTACCCAATTTATTGACCTCGAGAGCAGCAATCGCCGATGCATTACGGTCGATCGACAGCGATAAAACCTTGCCGCAGGTGACCGGTGCTGAACTGGTAGAGCCCACTATTGGGTCCGTGGACAGTCCGAGTGCCGTTATTGAGAGTAACGACTGATATGCGTCGCTTGCTGATCGTCACATTAGTCGGGCTGGTTATAGGCGCTGCTTTAATCAACCTTGTTGAGCAAGATCCGGGATACGTCTTCATCAGTCTTGGTGATGTGACTATTGAGACTAGCTTTTGGTTTGCTACCGTTCTCTGGCTAGTCGTATGGGCGCTTTTGTCGGCTAGTCTCGCTGCGCTGAGGACGCTGCTGAGGGGTCGTCAATGGATCAGCGACTGGGTTGTTGGACGTAAGGCGCGTAACGCGGGAGCCCTCACCAATCGAGGCCTTATCAGCTTTATCGAAGGTCATTGGGCGCGAGCCCGACGGCAATTACTCCGGGCAGCACGATACAGTGATGCCCCATTGGTTAATCATTTGCTTGCAGCTCAGGCGAGCTACAGACTTGGCGATGTTGACGAAATGCGACGGCAATTAGGGCTGGCAGAGACTGTTGAAGCGGGCGTTGGTATTGCACTTGAATTGACGCAAGCAGAGCTGCAACTGACTGCTGGCCATAACGAGGAGGCTTTGGCTACCCTCGTCCGAGCTCGAGCCAATGCTAGTAAACATCCACATGTTCTTGAACTGCTTGCTCGCGTGCACCGTAAGCTCGCAGATTGGCCGGCGCTCAGAGACCTTTTGCCTGAACTGCGTCGCCGCGATTTGCTCGATTCTCCGCACCTACAAGGCTTGGAGGCTGAGTTATGGTTCGCGTTGCTCGATACGGCCTGTTCCAGCGAACTAGATGCGAATGAGCTACAGAATGTCTGGCAAACTATTCCACTAAGTTGGCGTGAAAAGGATTCTTTGCGCTGCCGGTATATTGAGGCCCTTGTTGCGCGTGGTATGACTGCCGAGCAAGAAAAGCTCTTAATAGCGATGGTCACTAAGCAGTGGAATACGCAATTAGTACGCGTGATTGGCAGCTACCCTCCGGCAGATCCTAAGCGGCTTATGAAAGCGTTACACCGTTGGTTGGAGAGTCACGGTCAAGAGGTGGTGCTTCTGGTGGCTGCAGCTAGGCTCGCACAGCACATGGGCGATTGGCAGCAGGCGCGTAGCTGGTTTGAAGAAGCCAATAAGATTGAGCCAAAAGCCGACACATGCATGGAGCTTGCCCGTCTCGCCAGCGCACAGGGTGATCGAGCTGCAGCCGATGCATATCTCCGATTGGCCGGAAACCGATTACTCGATGGGCTATCTTTGGCACCTATCCCAGACAAGGCTGATAGCCCAAGCTCCTAATAGTGCGGCCTATTTGGGGTCAGCTCTTGCGGCCTGGGAGCTCGATGCCCAGTTCACCCCAAATAGAATCGACCTTGCTCTTTACAGCATCATCCATTTGAATCGCTGTGCCCCACTCACGATCGGTTTCACCTTCCCACTTGTTAGTGGCATCCATACCTACTTTTGAGCCGAGTCCTGCGACTGGCGATGCGAAATCGAGATAATCAATCGGCGTGTTATCGATGAAGACGGAATCGCGACGAGGATCCATCCGCGTTGTCATGGCCCAAATCACATCCTCCCACGAGCGTGGATCGACGTCATCGTCAACAATGATAATAAACTTGGTGTACATGAATTGACGCAAGAAAGACCAAATGCCGAGCATCACGCGCTTTGCATGTCCAGGGTATTCCTTGCGCATTGATACTACGGCCATGCGGTATGAGCAGCCCTCCGGCGGAAGGTAGAAATCAACAATCTCGGGAAACTGTTTGCGGAGCAGTGGCACAAAAACTTCGTTGAGGGCCACGCCAAGAATCGCCGGCTCGTCCGGCGGTCGGCCGGTATAGGTGCTGTGGTAAATAGGGTTTTCGCGGGTGGTCATAGTTTCAACGGTGAATACTGGGAAGCGCTCCACCTCGTTGTAGTAACCCGTATGATCACCGAAGGGGCCTTCATCCGCTTCTTCGTTAGGGTCAATGTAACCCTCAAGTATGATTTCTGAATGCGCAGGGACGAGCAATTTATTATCCCGGCACTTGGGTGTTAAGCATTCTGCGAGTTCGGTTTTGCTGCCTCGAAGTAAGCCTGCAAAAGCATACTCGGACAGCGTGTCAGGAACAGGTGTTACGGCACCGAGGGTCGTCGCAGGATCCGCCCCTAAGGCTATAGCAACGGGATAAGGCTTGCCGGGATGCTTGAGCTGCCAGTCTCTAAAATCGAGCGCGCCACCGCGGTGTGACAGCCAGCGCATAATCAACTTGCGCGGGCCCAGACGCTGCATACGATAAATGCCCAGGTTCATGCGGGGCTTCTCAGGCCCTCGTGTTATCACCAAAGGCCACGTCACTAGAGGGCCAATATCGCCGGGCCAGCAGGTTTGCACTGGAATTCGCGTTAAGTCGATGTCGTCGCCGGTAATCACTCGCTCTTGGCATGGCGGTCGCTTGATCGTTTTGGGGCCCATGTTGAGCACTTTCTTGAGCAGGGGCGCTTTGTCAATCAGATCGCGCATACCTTTGGGCGGATCGGGCTGGCGCAGGTACGCCAAGAGTTCACCAATATCACGCAGAGCTTCGGTCGAATCTGCGCCCATACCGCGTGCCACACGCTCTTCCGTGCCAAACAAATTGGCAAGCACGGGCATATCGTAGCCTTTGGGGTTCTCAAATAGCAGAGCGGGGCCGCCGCCGCGTAAGGTGCGATCAGCGATCTCAGTCATTTCTAGGTGAGGGTCTACTTCTTGATGGATACGAACAAGGTCGCCACGTTCTTCAAGTTCGTGAATGAAGTCTCGCAGATCTGTAAAGCGGGCAGCCATGATCGGTTCCTTTTAAGGGTCGGCGGAATTAAGGGTTGGCGGAAAGAGCTCCGCCTAATTCTAGCGAACCAGAGGACCTTATTTGCGCTTCATTATTTACGCTTCATCGATTTGAAGAATTCTTCGTTAGACTTCGTGTCTTTCAGCTTATCAAGCAAAAACTCTATCGCAGGAAGATCTTCCATGCCATGCAGTAACTTGCGAAGAATCCACATTCGCTGCAGCTCGTCTTCGCCGGTTAACAACTCTTCCCGGCGGGTGCCGGATCGACGAATATTAATCGCAGGATAAGTTCGCTTCTCAGCAATCTTACGATCAAGATGCAGTTCCATGTTGCCGGTACCCTTGAACTCTTCGTAGATAACTTCATCCATTTTTGAGCCGGTATCGATGAGTGCCGTGGCAATAATAGATAAGCTGCCGCCTTCCTCAATATTCCGTGCTGCTCCGAAGAAACGTTTTGGACGCTCGAGTGCATGAGCATCGACACCGCCTGTTAGCACCTTGCCAGAACTAGGCACTACGGTGTTGTAGGCTCGCGCCAGTCGGGTAATGGAGTCAAGTAGGATCACGACGTCACGTTTGTGCTCAACGAGACGCTTTGCCTTTTCGATCACCATATCGGCCACTTGCACGTGACGCGAAGGCGGTTCGTCGAAGGTAGATGCTACGACCTCGGCACCGCGAATACCGACACTGCGCTGCATTTCAGTCACTTCCTCGGGCCGTTCATCGATCAATAACACGATGACATAACATTCGGGGTTGTTCGAAATAATGGCCTGCGCCATATTTTGCATCATGATGGTTTTGCCCGCTTTTGGCGGCGCTACCAACAGTCCGCGTTGGCCCTTTCCAATAGGTGCACACAGATCAATGATACGTCCCGTAAGATCTTCTTTGCTGCCGTTACCTTTTTCGAGCGTTAGGCGCTCGTTAGGGAATAGCGGCGTTAAGTTTTCAAATAAGATCTTGCTCTTCGCACTCTCGGGGGACTCGAAGTTCACGTCCTTGACTTTGAGTAGCGCGAAATACCTTTCTGAGTCCTTGGGCGGCCGGATCATACCCGTGACGCTATCGCCAGTCCGTAAATTGAAACGACGAATCTGGCTCGGGCTCACATAAATATCGTCAGGGCCAGCGAGATACGAGCTATCGGAGGAGCGAAGAAAACCGAAGCCATCTTGTAGAATTTCTAAAACACCATCGCCCCAAATATCTTCGCCACTCTTGGCATGACGCTTGAGCAGCGCAAAAATAATGTCTTGTTTACGTGAGCGCGCCATGTTCTCCAGGCCCATCTCACGCGCCATGTCGATCAGTTCTTGCGTCGACTTGGTCTTCAAATCGGTGAGGCTTAGCGGATTTGCGCTCGGAGTATTGGGGTCGCGTCGACGTGGACGACGGCCGCGGCCACGACGGCCATTATTGTTGGCATTGTCCGTATTGTCTGCGTCGCCAACGTTTTCGCCTTGTTGTCCAACGTCTTCCGTCGCCTCAACGACCGGTGGGCTATCCGATGCATCACTACTGTCATCGTCATCAGCTTTGTTGAGCTTTAACGTTCGCGTTGTTGGCTCTGCGTCTGCGTCCGAGGGGGCTTGCGCAGCTTGTTCTGATTTCGAAACTGGAGCCGCTTCCGCTGGCGCGGATTCAATCGCGCTGGCTACTGCAGACGGCGTATTTTCGCTTGGGGTGCTCTCTGAGCTTTTCTGTTCTTCCACGGGTTAAATCCGAAGTAATGAGGGGGGTAGTAAGTATGGGTCTATTGAGATTAACGCTCCCGGATGGGACGCGGTACACAGGGTCATTCAAGACGCCACTGCTTCCGCTCGAATATCTATTGCCGCCGAAGCAAGCTGAAAGATGGGTGGATACAAGGGGAAGCAATCGGCAGAGCGGTGACGCCAGCTCTCCATTGATGCGTAAGCTAGCACCGCTTGAGCGGCACGTCCAGCCTTTTAGGTGTTCGATAGTAGCGTACCGGCAATCGAGATATGCTCGATATTCGGTACGCCGTAAACGTTTATAGACAGCTATCTACGAACTCTGCCAATTGGGTTTTTGAAAGCGCGCCCACCTTGGTGTCGACTGCGTTACCGTCTTTGAAAAGGATCAGTGTTGGGATGCCTCGAATGCCGAACTTCTCGGGCACGCCTGGGTTTGAGTCGACATCAACTTTACAAACTTTAAGTTTGCCTGCGTATTCGGTGGCGATTTCATCCAAAATGGGGGCAATCATCTTGCACGGGCCACACCACTCGGCCCAAAAGTCGACTAATACGGGGTGCTCTGCGGCAAGTACTTCCTGATCGAAGGAAGCTTCTGTAACGTGCGTAATGTTATCGCTCATGACTGCCCTCCTAGGGCTAAATTAGGTGAGTGAAATTCGAGATGAATTCAAGGGATGACTATAACACTGTGATGCGCGATGAAGAATCATCTGAGGACAACAAAGCTTGGCATATTTATGTCTTGCGATGCAGTGATGGTTCTCTGTACACCGGTGTTACCATTGAGCTGGTGCGGCGCTTACGCCAGCATAACGGCGAGTTGGTGGGCGGTGCGCGCTATACCCGCTGTCGGCGCCCAGTAACGCTAGCTTGGTCTTTTGCAGCGCCGACCCGCAGCGCGGCACAGCGTATGGAGGCAGCCATCAAGTTGCTCTCTCGGGCACAAAAGCAGCGTTTAATCGCAGGAGATGCCCTCCTTACAGAGAAATTAAGCAGCGGGTCAGATGCCGTCGATGGAGTCTAGACCCATAAGAATGTAACGCACAGTCTCTAATGATTATCACCAGTAATAGGCGTGTGAATGAGTAGTGAAAACATATTTTGGCGTTGGGCTGTAGCTCTGTGGAGTTCGTCAGAGCTTGAATCTCAGCTACTTGAGCTGCAGGAAGGCCATGGCCTTGTGGTTTTGGAGTTACTGTTTGCCGCTTGGTTGGGGGACCAGGGAGTAAAAATAGCTGAGCCGGATAGGTTGGCGCTGCAAACTGCATGCGACGGCTGGGTCAAAGGTGTGGTGATTCCTTTGCGTGAACAACGCAAGCAATGGGCCGATGATCCCGAGACTCAATGGTGCAGGGGCGCCATAAAAGCATTGGAACTGCAGGCGGAAAAAAAGCTTTCAGAGCGCTTAGTCGCCGTAGCGCAAGAGCAGGGCCTGCTTCGCGAACTTCATGCGGATTTGGACGGCATTAATGAAAATAGAGTTAATGAAGATGGGGTCGACAAAAATAGGGTCGATAAAAATAGTGTCGATGAAGCGACGCTTCACAACATAACGTGCATTCTGGATGCTGTCTCACCGCCTATAAATGAAAGTGCGGCGATTACGTTAGCTCAGTTAGTGGCGTCAGTTGCTCATACCAATGAAAAAATTAATTAAACTTTGGCTATAATGTGGGTGGCCATTGCCACGCCGGATGCGTAGTATTGCGGTGAAACCTCAACCCACACAACAATTGTAGGATAGCAAGATGTCCTTTATTACTCAGCGTCGCGCAGCGACTTTTCTCATTGCCCCACTTTTTGCCGGTTTAATCACAGCTTGTCAGGAACAACCTAAGGAGCCCGAAGCTTTGTCACTTGATACTCCAGAAAAACGCCTCAGCTACGGTATCGCTCTGCGTATGGGTGAGCGTATGAAGTCCGATGGTATGACTTTAGATGTGGACGCTTATGCCTATGCCACAGGTATGCGTGATGCTTTCGAAGGTGCGGAAGCCAAGCTTACTGACGAAGAAATTAACGCTGAGATGATGGCGTTTCAGGAAAAGATGCAGGCGGAGCAACAAGCGGCACAAGCTGCGTTCTTGGCTGAAAATGCCGCCCGCGACGGGATTACGGTAACTGAGTCGGGCTTGCAATACGAAGTCATTGAAGTCGGTGAGGGCGCAAAGCCGACAGCGACTGACACGGTCGAAGTGCATTACCGCGGTACGTTAATTGACGGCACTGAGTTTGATAGTTCTTATTCGCGAGGCCAAACGGTTAGCTTTGGTGTTTCTCAGGTTATCCCTGGGTGGACAGAGGCGCTGCAATTGATGTCCGAGGGCGCCAAGTACAAGCTCTATATCCCCAGCGATTTGGCTTATGGTCCAGCGGGTGCAGGTCAAACTATTGGGCCTAATGCCACACTAATCTTTGACGTTGAGCTAGTGTCTATCGTCAGCGACGAGGCGTCATCCGACGAGTAACCCTCGAAGGTCTAAAAGTAGCGTCAAAAACCCTGTGAGTTAGTCGCTCTCAGGGTTTTTTTTGGCCGTGTCGTAAGTGTTGAATCAAAGCTACAGCGAGGCAAATGAAGCCTCTGGTCCATAGCGCGACACGTCACAGCAAGGAGCGCGTCACAGTTATGCGCGTATAGCAGTAAGGTGCGGGGCTGAGAGTTCTGGTCACTTGCGCATCAGTAGCGCTAAGAAGGCGGAGGCTATGAACATAAATACGGCCATTGCTAGTTCGGGAATACTCAAGCCCACTAATGTCCACAAGGTCTCAGCGCAGTTACCATCACCCATGAGTAAAACTTTGAATGTTTCAGCAAAGGGAAGGGTCTCCAGCATGTACTCAAGACTGGGGCCACATGCTGGAACCTCCTCGGGCGGTAAATACTGCAACCATATATGGCGACCCGCGAAGCCAATCCCACCCGCCGTCATGAGTAATCCTAAAAAGGCGTAAATGCGACGACCAATGTGTCCAGGATTATGCAGGGCGGCTACAAAGGCGATTGTCCCGGCTGCCACGAAAAAAACTCGCTGCGTGAGACATAGAGGGCATACAACGAGACCCACCACATATTGCAGGTAAAGGGCCGATGCCATTGCTGTCGCGGTGGCCAAAACAATGAGCCAAAATAGGTTGCGATTGCCAAACAGTCCGTTGTTCACAGTTTTACCCCACGATATTGCTCGAAAAAGTCGTCTAAGTATTCGTCAAAGCGCTGTTCTTGATTGGCTTCTAATGCGATCTGCTTTTGAATGGATATCTCGCATTGTTGCTCAAGTTTGGCTAGGTCGGCGTCGGGGAGCGGGTTGTTCAGAAAAGACTGATGCCATTGCGTCGAATAGTCTAGGGCAAGCCGCCAAAAGGGCTGGTTCTCTGTTCGCATCTCCTTAAGAACCCGGCCGGAAGGCGTTTGCTCTGGGTCCGCACAGCGCTCTTTCGCTGTTGCGAGTGCGCGTGAATAGTTGTCCTCGCCGTGTGCTGTATCGAGTAGCGCTGCCGCCTCGGTCATGTTGGCAAGCCGCGCGGCCGCCATTTCGGCAAAGGGCTTCTCACCATCAGCGGTTAGCAACATCAGCGCTGGCGAGCGCCCTTCATCGACAGTGCGACGCAGGTTCTCTTTGTCTCGATGTCGTGTGGTCTCGTCGCACGGAGGACTGTCGGATAGCAGGCAGTCGATGAGAAATATATCGATGAGTCTAATAGTTTCGGCGTCTATACCTAAGGGTAGGAATGGATTGATATCGACACAACGTACCTCAATGTACTCGATACCCGCGCGCTGCAAGGCGACTAGAGGCGCTTCCCCTGAGAGAGTCACGCGTTTGGGCCGAATCGGGCTGTAGAACTCGTTTTCAATTTGGAGCAGGCTGTCGTTGAGCTGTGCCATTTCCCCGTCGGGAGTGGTCTTGAAGTGGCGGTAGCCAAGATGTGGCGTGATAATAGCCTCGTGCAGCGTTTTCAAATATTGATCCAGCCCGTTGTAGCAGACCTCAAGGCTTTTTTGAGCAGAGCTGTTGTAGCCAAGGTCGCCCATGCGTAAGGACGTTGCATAAGGTAGGTGTAGGCTATTGCCTTCCTCATCGAAGGGTATGAGGTGGTGTTCGCGATTGCCTGCGAGAAAACTGGCGCATACTGCAGGAGACGCGCCCGTCAGAAAAATAAGCAGCCAAACATTGCTGAAAAAATTACGAATAAGGCCAAGATAACCCTCAGTCTTAAAGTCCTGAAGCGATCCGGGGCTTCCTGCTAATTCCCAGCTGGCTTGCCAAAAACTGTCAGGCATTGAAAAGTTATAGTGAATGCCTGCAATCGCTTGCATCATTCTGCCGTAGCGTGCACCTAAGCCGTTGCGGTAGACGCGCTTCATCATGCCGACGTTGGACGACCCATAGTTTGCAATGGGTATGCTGTTATCACCTGCGACGATGCAGGGCATGCTCGCTCCCCAGACAATCTCGCCGTCCAGCTTGGCCGCTGTGTAGCGCTGTATGTCTTCAAGTTGAGCAAGCCCGATTTCGATATCAGTGCTAACAGGAGTAATAAACTCAAGTAAAGCTTCTGAGTAATCGGTCGTGATGGACGGGTGAGTTAATGCAGATCCTAAGGACGTGGGATGAGGGCTTTGCGACAGCATGGCGCTAGCCGAGGTGACTCTCAGGCCTTCTTTCTCAAGACCGCGTTGAATCTCTGTAAGGAGTTTGTTGCCGTTTCCCGTGAGCACGTCACGGTAAAATTGGGATAGTGGTGTCACGAACACTCCTGATACTGATTGATGCGAGGCAACACAATGCATCGAATCTGCGATTTTTAAAGTTGCTTAGTGTAAGTTGCCGCGCCTGCGGGGTACAGTAGTGCAATAACATTCTCTCGAGGTTCAGATATGCAAATTGAGACTTGGTTGCGAACCCTTGCGGAACAAGGTGGCTCTGATTTGTACTTGAGCACCGGAGCTCCGCCCTGTGCAAAGTTTGATGGCGAGCTCAGGCCGATTGCCAGTAGTGTCATGGCTCCCGGGGAAATTGCCGAGGTAGCTGATGAAATCATGGATGATACCCAGCGAGCGGATTTCAAGCGCGACTTAGAGATTAATTTGGCCGTATCGATCTCCGGTGTTGGCCGTTTCCGGGTCAACATTTTTAATCAGCGTAATGAAGTCAGTATTGTTGCGCGTTATATCGTGACGGACATACCCAATTGGAAAGATCTGGGCCTTCCTAAAATCCTGCCTGACCTCATCATGCTCAAACGCGGGTTAATACTTTTTGTCGGAGCAACTGGCTCGGGCAAGTCAACGTCGCTCGCTGCAATGATCGATTATCGCAACAGCAATGGCGCGGGTCATATTGTGACCATCGAAGATCCAGTCGAATTTGTGCATCGCCACAAGCGCTCTATTGTCAATCAGCGAGAGGTCGGCGTGGACACTCGCAGTTGGCAGAATGCCTTGAAGAATACCTTACGTCAGGCGCCTGACGTTATTCTGATTGGCGAGATTCGAGACCGGGAGACTATGGAACATGCGATCTCATTTGCTGAGACGGGACATCTCTGTATCTCGACACTGCATGCTAACAATGCCAATCAAGCTATTGATCGAATTATCAACTTTTTCCCTGAGGAAAGGCGTGCTCAGCTGTTGCTCGATCTGTCGCTAAATCTACAAGCCTTTGTTTCTCAACGACTGATTCCAAGCACTGACGGAGGACGATCTTGTGCGGTCGAGATTCTTCTCGGTTCACCAACTGTTAAAGACTTGATTCTTAAAGGCGAGATCGCTGGTATTCGCGAAGTCATGGAGAAGTCAGAAGAACTTGGCATGATGACTTTTGACAAAGCGCTCTTTGATCTTCAGCAAGCGGGTAAAATCAGTGAGGATGAGGCGCTTCGCAACGCTGATTCAGCGAATAACTTGCGCTTACGGATCAAGCTTGCCCATGAAGGGGGTACTACCAGCGTGCCCGGTGGGCTAACGCTTGAAGATACGGGCGACTGAGAACGTGGGCTACGGAGTGTGGCGATTTCAGTCTCAAAAAGTCGTTAACTGCTGCTCAATCGGTCTTGTTCCTGGCGCATCTGGTTGATGGTTTCTCTGAAATTACTCTTGCGCTCAAGTATGTCGACCATGTCGCGATCGATCAGCGCTATAAGCTGAGGCACGGTTAGCTCTCGCAGCTTGATACCCTCACGATTGGTGAATATGTAGCTGTCTTTCTCTAAATCTCTCGCGGCAACCTTGGCCATTAAAGGTGGATCTCGATCGTGGAAGCCCATCCACGTGCCCATGGGTATTTGCAGTTTAACGACGGTATT
>Ga0206129_10006790_pt1 | contig 11493 bp, 7 predicted proteins | sample Helgoland_Spring_8_FD_148616 | JGI IMG/M metagenome (GOLD analysis project Ga0206129, IMG submission 148616) | Pelagic subsurface seawater microbial communities from Kabeltonne, Helgoland, North Sea - Helgoland_Spring_Bloom_20160502_2 | ecosystem: Environmental > Aquatic > Marine > Epipelagic ...
CCCCTCCCGCAGGGGCACGAACTCATCGCTAGGCATTGGTTGCAGCAAGTCAGCGCGAGTTGGCCGCAGATATTATCGAAATAAACTGCTCTTAAAAAAAGCAGAATAGAAAAGCAAAGAATCTGGCAGGAAAATTATGGGCAGAAAATTAAAAAAAGGCCTGGAAGTGAATCATAGAGCGTTTATTCCAAACCCTTTGCTCTTCATTTTTCTGTCCCACATGTCTCTGTTCCATTGATCAGAATGCGGCGCGTCTCAATATCGACGGCCATTTCGCCTGGGTGGACGATAATGCCCGCCGTGGCATGCCCGATTGGCTCGACCTAAACGCACCGTTTCTGCCACGTATGTTGCAAGCGAGCGGCTATGCCACCGCGCACTTTGGTAAATGGCACCTCGCCAATAATATGATCCCGGACTCACCCGCTCCGGGAGAATATGGCTACGACGCATACGGTGCCTTCAACTGCTCCGGCGAGCAAATGCCAGTGCATGAGGATGCCGACAACGCCATCGCGTTCATTGAGCAGAGTCATCAGGCATCAAAGCCTTTCTTTATCAACTTGTGGATGCATGAGCCGCACACGCCATTTCACACCGTGCCGAAATACCGTTGGCGCTTCCGCGATCTGGAAGAGGCCGACAATGTGTATGCCTCAGTCCTGTCGCATGCCGATGACCGTATTGGCGAAGTGTTGAATGCGCTGGATCGATTGGGGCTGACTGAAAACACGCTGGTGATTTTTAGCTCCGACAACGGCCCGGCACGTGCTGCAAGGCCCACCGCGCTTGTTTTGCAGCACGATACTGCCACAGGTGCGGGCTACGGCATCGGTGGCGCCAAGGGCATCACAGCAGGCCGAAAAGGTTACAAGGCCGCGCTATTCGAAGGCGGCATCAACGTGCCGTTCATTGTGCGCTGGCCTGGTAAAGTAGCCGCTGGTCAGATCGATGCAGTCTCACAGATCTCCGCCGTCGATTTACTGCCTACATTTTGCGAAGTGGCTGGCGTGGCATTGCCCGCTTCGTATCAGCCCGATGGCATCAGCCAAGTCTCGGTGCTACTCGGCAACGAAAAGCCACTGCGCGAAAAGCCGCTGTTTTGGAAAGCAGATGCGCCTTGGCCCCCGCAGCCGGAACGGCCCGACCATTGGGTCTCTTATGCCATCGTCGATCAACAGTGGAAACTCGTCGCGAATCAAGCGCTAGATCATGTCGAGCTCTACGACATCACCGCCGACATTTACGAAAAAGATGACCTGAAAGCACAGCATCCAGAAGTGGTGACACAGTTGCTACAACAACTCGAAGCTTGGCAGCAGACCTTACCGAGCCAGCCGACTGGTGATGTATTCTCCAATACGCGTAAAAAGTAATTGTTTCACTCGTAGGATTGGTGTGGGCGGTATTGCACTGATCCCCGTGTTACTTGCTGTCGTCTGCTTTCGCAAGGCGATGCCGATTGTTATTTTGACAATGTGGGCGACTGATACGATTGTTGACAGATTCACGCCAAGTGTAAGGAATTGATGGGCCTGCGGTGAGATTCTTTATCTTCGCCGCGATTCTGGTGCCGCAGATTTTCATGCTTTGGAAGTGGATATTGGAAACCACCGGTCGCTCTATGGAGGAAATCGAATCGATTTATTATAATAAGGATGCCTAACCAGAAACTAACTTTGAATAAATAAATGAATTTATTATGTATTACTCTAGGGGCCGTGGTGCTCGGTCTGTTTTTGTTGTTGTCGCAGGGAGCCGTGGCCGCAAGGGCTCCAGTTGATTGTATTGATCCAATGATCGGGGCAGTGACTTACCGCCAGGGCACCGAGGATGCGCACGGATTAGGGAAAACGTTTCCGGGGGCGGCGACGCCGTTTGGACTGGTGCAACTGAGCCCCGATACTTTGACCGGCGGCGACAACGGTTCGGGCTATTCGTATGAGCATACCACGATTGAAGGGTTCAGTTTTACCCATATGAGCGGAGTGGGCTGGTATGGCGATTTGGGGAATTTTTTGGTAACGCCAACGCTTGGCAAACTGCAGACCAATCGGGGCAATCCGGCGCAACCCGAAACGGGCTACCGCTCGCGCTTTTCACACGAGACCGAAGTTGCTCGGGCAGGCTATTATGCCGCGACCTTGGCTGATTATAACATCCGCGCCGAGATGTCTGCCGCGCCGCGAGCTGGTATACTGCGCTTCACTTTTCCCGCTAACAAACAGGCACGCATTCAGATCGACCTGTCGCGCCGAGTGGGCGGCACCTCGACCGAACAGTTTGTGCAGGTGGTAGATGAGCATACGATTAGCGGCTGGATGAAATGCCCGCCGGCAGGTGGTGGCTGGGGCAACGGCGATGGCAAAGCCGATTATACGGTTTACTTCTACTGTCAGTTTAGCAAGCCGTTGAAACGACACGGCATTTGGAGTGCGGATATTCCCGAGGGTGAGAGCCGCAAGCGACAGGCGATCGAGAGTGAGGCTTACCAAGCAATCGTTGCGGCGGCACCCGTGGTGTATGGCCAGACGCAGGCACAGGGGCAGCATTTAGGATTCTTTACCGAATTTGAAACGGCAGCCGACGAAGTGGTACTGGTCAAATCCGGCATTTCATTTGTCAGTATAGAGGGGGCACAGTCTAACTTACAGCACGATATTCCACACTGGGAATTTGATACGGTTGTTGACGCGAGCCGCTCGCTTTGGACCGATGCGGTCGGTAAGCTAAAGGCAGAGGGTGGGACGGATGACGACCATACCAAATTCTACACCGCGATGTATCATACGATGATTGATCCGCGCGCGGTTTCGGATGTGAACGGCAACTACATTGGAGCCGACGGCAACATTCATCAGGCCGACGGCTTTGTTTATCGATCAGTTTTTAGCGGTTGGGATGTGTTTCGCTCGCAGTTTCCGCTGCAGACGCTGATTAATCCGAGCATGGTGAACGACGAGATCAACTCGTTGCTGCAGATTGCTGAGCTGAGCGGTCGGGAGTATCTACCGCGTTGGGAAATTCTGAATGCGTATTCCGGCTGTATGCTTGGTAACCCCGCGGTGTCGGTAATTGTCGATGCCTATGAAAAGGGCATTCGAAATTATGACATCGATCAGGCGTTCACTTACTCGAAAAACTCGGTCGATACATTCGGCAACGGTGAGCGGGGCTATGCCAAGGGTGACAAAGGCGTGATTTCTGAAACCCTCGAATATGCCTATGCGGATTGGTGCCTCGGCCATTTTGCCGAGAGCCTCGGCAAGCAGGCAATCGCCGACGAATACTATGCCAAAAGTAAGGCTTACAAAAACTTATGGAACGATGAAGTACAGTGGTTCCGAGCAAAGGATGATGCTGGGAATTGGGCGGCATGGCAGGGCAAGACGGTGCATGGCCAGGGCTGCCGCGAGTCGAATCCGTATCAGCAGGGCTGGTTTGTGCCGCACGATGTACCCGGCCTAGTCGAGCTGATGGGACGCGCACATTTTACCGCCGAGCTGGTGGCGTTGTTCGACAACACCCCGTCCGACTTTCTGTGGAACGACTATTACAATCACGCTAACGAACCAGTGCATCAGGTGCCGTTCCTGTTCAACGAAATCGGCATGCCTTGGCTGACTCAGAAATGGACACGCACCATTTGCGACAAAGCCTATGGCGCTGATCGATATGGAATCTGTGGCAATGAAGATGTCGGTCAGATGTCGGCCTGGTATGTGCTGGCGGCGATGGGGATCCATCCGATCAACCCCGGCGATGGTAAATACCAAATAACCAGCCCGGTGTTTAACAAAGTAGAAGTTCAGCTCGATCCCGAATACTGCTCTGGCAAAACCTTCACTATCGAAGCCCATAACAATTCCCCGCAAAACATCTACATCCAGAAAGCAGAATTGGATGGCCAGTCGTTCAACCGCAGCTGGATCCATCATCGAGAGCTCGCCCGCGGCGGCAGGTTGGAACTCTGGCTAGGGCCGGTCCCTAATCAGCAGTGGGGTCGATCATGTAATCGGGCGCATCCGTTAGGAGCACAATAAACCATTTGCTGGTGAGTACCTGAAGGATCCTTTGGGGATTGATGTGGCTCAACCTCAGCTGAATTAGAAATTGGGCAGTGAAGTCTGCGAGCTGGTACTTTAGATTAGTGCGCTGCTGTAGTGGTGCCCAGTGAGTTGCCCCAACCGATGATCACTGTGGATAGAATAAGCAATAGGATGGCTGTCCATACAATGCTCAGTGTGGCACGAGTCACGCCGCGCCATTCTTTGAAAAACAGCCCCCATAAATTTCCACAGATGATGATGAACGACATATGCAGCGACCAACTGGAGAAGTCGAAGGCGCCCATCTTGGTCGAGCCCATGCCGTAAAAGAAAAACTGGAAATACCAGATGATGCCGGACGCGGCGCACAGGGTGAGTATGCCACCTACCATTCGCGCGAAAGCGATGCGGACAGCCGCCCTGAACTGGTAATTCAGACCCGGCCTCATGCCTATGATAACTGGGCCGTTCAATACCAGGTCGTCAACGGCCCACTAGGTGACGATGACGGCGATGGCTGGAATAATCTCATGGAATACGCTTTAGGCGGAAATCCTAAAGCGAACGTTGATTTGATTGCCCCAACCCTAAGCAGGGAGGATGGTCGCTTAAAATATAGCCATCTGAAGCGAAAGAACGATTCGAACCTCACCTATACGGTGCAAGTCTGCACAGACCTTATGGATGAGGACTGGGAATCGATAAATGTCAACTTCGATAAAAACGTTATTGATGCAACTTTTGACGAGATCTCATTTGAAATTCCCTCGCAGGATGCTCAGACGTGGATTCGGTTGCAGGTAATTAGGCAATAGGAGAAAAGTTGCTCGCAAGCAATGGGTTTTGCGCAAAACAAGGAAAAGGGTCAGCGGGAAAAGGGTCAGAACGGAAAAGGGGTCAAGACGCTTTTATTACTGACCCTTTTACAGTCGGTACGATTCTATCGGATAGAACCACATCAAATCGCTGATCTGATGGCTGAGTGTTGTCTTCCCGCATTGGCGAGGTCCCAGTAGAACAACAACAGGAAACATTTCTAGATATTCTGTTAGTTTTCGAGCTAAATTTCGCTTTAGGTCCTTAACCGAAGGGCGAGGACCAACATGTTTGTATCTTTCAACATGTTGTAAGTGGCATTCCTTCAATGGAATATGATGGGTTTTGCGACATAGTCGCTTTGGAGTGCGGTAACCCCGTTACCGCTTTTTCAATGCCTTGCGGTTTAAAAGCGGAGACGCTGTCTCCGCACTCCAAAGCGCTTCGCGCAGGCACAGAGTGATAGGAAGCCACAAACACGATAATTGTGGGCTGCTCGAAGCATGAGAGCCATTCTTTTCATGCTTTGCATTGAAAAGCGCCTAGTTACTTACATTCTAACTACTACGTCAAACGCGTGTCAAAATAGGCAGTGCTTAAGGATCTCTACAGGAGGGGATTTGCCCACGAAATACGCGAAAGCGGCTTCGCCTTACACGAAAGGAAGAACGGGACACCTAAAGCCTAAAGTCCAGAGTCTGCGATGCAATCGCCTTAGTCTCATATAACTTGTCTACATATTAAGCCCGTATTTCACAAATAAATTTCGAACGCGTATTTCGATATTTACTTATTATGTTTCGGAGATCTGATCGAATAAGGGAAATGAATTTGCGACACAAAACTTGAGTAACACGAAGAATATATCTGAAAACAACAGGGGATTTTGACAGGTTGACTGGGGACTGGACAATTTTTTGCTAAGACGGATGCTTGGTCCACGCATGCGTGTATGCGAGGTGTCTCATTGATTGTTTATGATAATCAGGAGGCGATCTCGTCGATGACCTGACGGTTGGTCATGTAGACGGGCAGGTTTACGATACGAAATCCGTCGATGATTTGCTCTGAGTGGGGCGCGGCTGTGACAGTTAATCCGAGGGGTTGTTGTGTTGCTTTCAGATAGGCCAATACATTTTTGTGGTGGGCGCGTTTAAGTGATAGGGCGACACCCATCCAGCGTAGCCATTCTGTTTTTGTCTTTGCTTCCAGAGTCATTTTTTCTCCTTCGCAGACCTATACATTTTTTAAACATGTTACTTCCACTCAATATTCGCTTCCCAGTTGTCGGTATCGACCCAGACGCTGGCATGCTCGAACTCGCGGGTGAATTCCCACTTTTCAGGATGCACGCGCGTGTATTTTCCCAGCGGTTTTCCCAGCGGCTTGTGGAATTCGGGATAGTGTTCCAACGGGCCGGTTCTCAGATCCCACGACCAGTTCCACTGAAAATAGGAATAGGGCTGCGCACCGATCAAATAGAGGGATAAATAGAACTCTAACTGCTCTTTTGAGAGTTCCGCATATTCACTGTGTTTTGTATGAAGCCAGCTTTCTCGATCCCAACAGTCTGCCAGCGGCGAACCCGGCTCGGGTACCGTCCCGAAACGGTAGATGCAGATCTTTCCGGCAGCGGCGATTTTTTCCATCAGTTGCCAGTCTTTCAGGAGCTGTTCCTTCGTATGAGTGACCTTGCGGGTGTAGTGCTCGAACATAAAGGCGTCCGCAACCTCGAAAACCGCATCGATGTGTGCGCCGTTATTGGCCAGCAAAATCTTATCCGGCCCGATTTTGGCCTTCAACTGCGCCATCATATCCGCCACTCCGTCGGCAACAGCCAGCCTCTGATCCTCAGGATGCATCCAGACGAACCCGTGCATCTGATCAATGAAAATGCCGTCGGCCCCGGATTCGCGGACCATATCCGCCCCCGCGTCTGACCACCAGGTCCGCATCTCCGGATTCAGGACATTGAGGCAAAACTGCCCGGCAACATGAGTCGCCAGCTCCCCTGTTTTCCGGTCGACCAACAGAAACTGCTTCATTTCCGGATGCTGATCGATTTTTCCCGCTGAGAACATTTCCGTATAACGGGTAAACGTATAGGTCAAGGCGGAGTTGAGATAGCCCAATACCTTGATGCCAGGCTTCACCCTCTTAAAGGCCGTTGTTTCGTGCGTCAACCCCAGCACGGCATCCCCGAGCGTGCTGTGTCCGTGATGTTTTTCGATGCAGATAAGGTCGCTCTCGGCGGCAATTTTCCGGATCTCGGAGTTTTTCAGAAGACGATCGTCATGCGCGAACATCATATAGACCGGCACCTTCTCCCAAGAGAAGGATGGATAATGCTCCGGCGCTTCAAAAGCAACTCCGTTACTGATGACAAACGGCGTTGTCTTTGCGTTTGCGCCGATGCTGCTGCAACCGGCACAGATGACCTCGATCGCATCCAGCAGGATCGTCGCACCGGAGGAAGCAGGATCTTTCCTGCCGGTCACCTCAAGCCTGATGTTATGCTTCCCTTTCGGAAGGCCGGTATTTTCGAACAACACCTGCTTTTCAGGAATCAACCATTTGGATACCTCGGGAAGAATCTTTGATCCGTGGCTTCCAAGTTTACGCGGATCCAGATCGTCGGGACGCTTGCCTGAATCGTACTGGTTGATTTCAGCGATCGGTTTATCATCAAGATAGATCTTCATGATGCCTTGATCCGGCCCTTTTGGACCCAACAGCCTGACTCCGGTTCCGGTAAAGGTAAACTCCGCAGAAGCAGAAGCCTTTTCGGAAGCATGCGCATTGCCGTTGAGGCTGACTTTTGCCTGTTTCTGCGTCCACTGGCCGCGATAGATAATACGGGCATCGTCATCATTCACGATTTCCGGAGCCGAGGGCGCTTCGCCGGCTTCGATCCGGCAGATAAACGAATTAAACGGCGGAACAAAGACGCGGAAGGTCAGATACTCGGAATCAGATTCATCTGCGCCAATTTTTTCCGCACTGTTGACATCCTGCAGGTGATAGGCGCCGGATCCCAGTCCCAGCTGCTTACGGGAAACCTTCAGGGTGTAGTTGACTGGTTGTGCCTTATTCAGGTCACGGATAAAGTTGCCAATCTGCATGTACGGCGTCCCATCGCTTTGCCAGATCTGCCACAGGGCATACGGCCCTTTTTCGAGATAAGACAATCCTTTCTCCCTGGCCATTTGCGTCATTTGCATGGCCACAGGTTCAAATTTTCTGATATCCACGTCCTTCTCTAAAACCGCGTCGTTCCAGTAAATTGTATTGGGCAGATTACGCAAAGCCGGATCGATTGCCTTTTCCTTGCCGATGATCAACATCGGGCCGCCTTGTTCGACATATGCCTTAATCGCAGCTTTCGTTTCCGGCTTCAGGCGGAACGGCGTGGCCAAGACCGGGAAGTCCCCGGCTGATTTCATACTGAAATCCTCGATTCGGGCACCGGAACAAAAGGGGATGCCATACTGCGTCAGCCCGGAGAGGGCATGATCCGCAATCTCACCATAGTCGCCTTTGTCATCGTTCCGGACCATCCAGTCTATGGCGTCCCGGTTGTAGAATAACCGTGCCCCGTATGCCTTTTCTGCGCTGCGCGCCACGGAGACAGCATTATCGATGAAATCCTGTGCAAAGCCCACCTGCTGTTCGGTAAGGAGCGTATCGGGATAGCCGTTACGCCAAACATTGTCGGCAAAAGACAGATAAAGTCCCTGCGGTGCATGCAGGCGACCGGTCTTGTCGGCATTGAACGTATTCATATACATCCATTGCTGCATCCGGTTGTTGAATCGGGCACGGGTTAAGGACAACGTCATGTATTCAAGCGCGCCGCTCAGCTCACCCAGCACGTAGAACTTGCAGCCGGTCTTGGCCAGCTGCGCCTGGAACGATGCGGTATAGGCCTGTTGCTGCGGATAGGCGGACAGACAGAATTGTCCGGCCTTACGGTTCAAGACGGACCAATAATCCGACCAAGCCACCCCCCAGGATTGCGAGATATAAACGTCAAGCAGGCCGGCTTTCGCCAGTTCCTCGATATCCACGGATTGCGTGCGGAATTCTCCGATGCCGCCATACCCGCCCGTACTGTATCCGATGCATGTTAAATCCGGACGCTGTTTTTTGAGCTCGTGCAGAAAGGCCTTGAAACTCTCGTAGCGTTCCCTTTCCCAAAACCCTCGGGGCGTTATATCCAGTCCCCAGAATACATTGCCGAACATCAAGTCACGGATCACGATTGCATCCAGTCCCATTGCAGCTGAAAAGCTTGCGATCTGGCGGGCAAAGAAATCACCGAAAAGGGTGTTGGCAGGAATACCATCAGGATAGGTCGCATACCGTCTGGAATCCTCTGTTAGCTGAGCCAGAAAATTCACCTGCGCCATATGCATGTGGCGTTGGCTGGCTTCCTCCAACGTGTAATAGGATTCCGGATGCCGCTTAAGCCATTCGTTTTCCCCGAAACCGTAGACGGTGTTTCCGCCATAATACCAGGTCGCCACCTGGAAATTGGAAACGCCATACTTGCCGGCGCAGTCTTTCAATGTTGAGACGAGCGTTTGCAATGCCCGACCGGTCCACTCAGGATAGTTGATTTTTTTGTTACCGGAGATCGCCAGCGGCTCATCCAAGTCACCCGTCCAGCAAGTCGTCGACGAGATCATCCAACCCAGATTAAGAGTAATACCCGTAATGCCCGTTGCACTTCGGTATAACGGCACAGTGCGTTCAAAGTAGGCATCCACGCTTCCCTGAATATCGTCCGGCTTGAACCACTTCAAATCACACTCAATCCAGCGATCCGCCAGCGCCGAGCCGGAAAAGCCGTCAGCGACAAACGAGCCTTTCGCGTCATTTGGAGTCGACTCATCAACAACCGTCCTTCCGTCCACCGTAAACGTAGCAGCCGAAACCGCCATCGCTGACAACCAAGAAAATATTATAATCCATCCCTTATTCAAAATCTTCATGACATCTCCTTATCCGTTTTCATTTAAAACAAGTAGTAATAATAAACCCTAATCTGATTCAGGAAGTGTCCTGAATAAAAAGCGTGACAGGCACTCTGTCTGGAGCCTTGCCGTTCAATACTGCGGAAAATCTTTCTCGTGAATTTATCACAATAATATAACACACCAATGCTGATTACGCAATGAATGATAATATTCATTCATGGACAATATTGAGTTGTCATAAAGATTATAGTTGCTATTATGCGCAATATTATTCATGAAACAATGGACAATGTGCAGGGTCATGGATTACAAAAACAGTAAAAAGAATTCGATTAAGCCTCCTTATGAGGAGGTAATTGACACTTGGCATCCTCATGTTCAGCATTACGGGGCGGCCTCCCTTTTTGCCATTCCGAGAAGCGATCGTACCAAATGGATGAATCATCCTTTCCTTTCGGGGTTCCGAGTTTTCAGCTGTGGGTATTATGAGAGAGCAGTTGGACATAGTTGGGAGCGAAAGAATCTTGATGAGGCCATTTTAATATACTGCATAAAGGGCAAAGGTTATTATGAATACAAAAACAGAACATTAACCATTGGAGCGGGTGACGTCCTGTACTGTTTCCCAAAGACACACCATCGCTATTATGCTGACCAGGATGACCCCTGGACTCTATACTGGATGCATATATCAGGAAACTCTTTGGCTCAATATGAAAAGCTGATGGGCATCACGAAGCAAGAGCCAGTAATACATCTAGGACTATATAATGAAGCCATTAATCTTTTCAGATCCTTACTGCAAAATTATCAGCCAATTCCTAACGAGCAGCAATGGCTAGCCTCCACGATCTGCGCTCAGCACATCCTGGCATATATTTCCGCAACGCCAAGACAGAAGCCATCGATGATCGGACACACGCAGGAGATGCAATCCCTTATCGACTATATGCAGAAATCGGTAAATGCCCATATTTCTCTTGATGAGTTTGCCGCACGGGTTGACATGTCACCGTCCCATTTGTGCAAAGTGTTCCGAGGCTTCACCGGGCAAACGCCCATTGACTATTTTAATCGAATGAAGATCAGACACGCCTGTTCTTTACTCGCAACATCAAAAATGACTATGCAGCAGATCGCCGATAACCTGGGTATCGATGACCCTTACTACTTCTCCCGTCTTTTCAAAAAAATCATGGGGTTATCACCAAAACACTATCGCCAGGCTACTGAACTGGTCCGGTGATTTCCATTCCGGCTCGGCACCACATCAACGACTCATACCAAACCTGACCACGCCCCCTTCATGAAACCGTATTTATTCATAGCTGAACGAAAAGCTGGCGGATCATTCCGCCGCATAAAGTTTAACCACTGATTGCGCAGATGCGCGGATGATCATTGTAGCGTCGGCTCTATGAGCCGAAAACACAGGAACGGGCTTAATCCACAGATCCTTGTGAGTCATCGCCACCGCGAGGTCGAATTGAATCTGGTCGTAAACGGCGAAATTACTTACGTGCTGGATGGGCGAAGTTATACCTTCGGGCGTGGGTCGTTGCTGTGGTTTTTTCCTTCGCAGGAGCACCAGATCATGCACCGCACACCGGATGCGCAATATTACGTCGGCGTCTTTACCCCAGACATGA
>Ga0206129_10006796_pt1 | contig 11490 bp, 10 predicted proteins | sample Helgoland_Spring_8_FD_148616 | JGI IMG/M metagenome (GOLD analysis project Ga0206129, IMG submission 148616) | Pelagic subsurface seawater microbial communities from Kabeltonne, Helgoland, North Sea - Helgoland_Spring_Bloom_20160502_2 | ecosystem: Environmental > Aquatic > Marine > Epipelagic ...
AAAGAAAAGAAGTAAAAATTGTAAATTTTTATCTGAAAATATTATTTAATGATAAATAATTTATAATTAAATCTTTAGTTTATTATATTTAAACACATTTAGCGAAGAATACCATGTAAAATATGTTTTGCTTCTTCTCCCAAATCATTCCAAGGTTAAATTTCTCATTTGTTCATATACTACCATCCCCCCAATAGAAGATGGTAATGTCCTAATATAAATCAGAGAAATTCCTTTCCATAAATTCAAGATCCCATATTTGGAAATTCTATATTTTAGTATATCCATTATTTTTTTATTATTTAATTGTTGTTCAATCTTTATAGTTTCCAAAGGATACGTAATAGTCCATACCGACCAACCTGCAACTGCTCCGTTAATTATGGATTGTCTTAAATCACTTCCATAATTATTTCTCATATGTCCATATGTACCTAAATATATTGACGTACCTATAATAGACCTGGCTATTTCTGGTTTAATTCCATTATATAATTTTAAAGGGCTATAAAATGTTTTTTTTACAAAATAATAAAGACTCCGCTCGTTTTTATTTAAAACATAATTATTACAAATATAACTAGATGGCATAGTAAAAAAACTACTAAATAATCCACTAATAGCACCTGAAAGGAAAGGTGAAATATCCCTTTTATTTAAAGTTTCGTATATTTTAAATTGTATAGCCCTGTCTACAGGTACCGTAATTAAAGGGACACTGACACCTCTGTATAATGTTTTTATACTATTTTTCTTAAAAAAATTTTTTATACCCTTATTTTTATTACTTTGAATATATAATCTCACATAATCAAACGGGTGTGAAATTAATACTCTTGTTAAACCTTGAAAAAATCCTGGTATTAAATCCATATAATTAATAGCGATTATTATTTTATATAGATTATATAATAAAAGTTTTAATATGCTGTAATAAACCGAATGATTAAATTGATGATATTTATAATAATTAAACACCCAATAAATCATTCAATCCCGTATCAAAATCCATTATTTTTCCCCTTATTTTTGGTTCACCTATTGTATTAAAAAAATTATTTGATTTTAAATTAAATATATTTATATTTTCAATATTATCTAAAATTTTAATATTTTTATAATTAAATTTTTTATTAATATTATCATCAAATATACCTAATACATTATTATTAGTTTCTAATAAAAAATCTATTATTACTTTTGAATTATTACCGGCCCCAATTAAATAACATCGCATTATTATATAATAGTAGAATATTTTAAGATTAATTTATAAACATACTAAGAGTATATTATTTCTTATAATTTTATAGTCCTCCCATCTATTAATGCAATGGTTAATTGTTTAATATCTTCTAAACTATCTAAACCATTATACTCATAAACTAAATAATGAAATAACCAATCTTTATTTTTTTTATTAAATTGGTTTACATATGGACCACATAATAATTTAATATCATCTAAAACATCAATCTTATTACCATCTGCAGTTATAATATCTGCCTCTAAAATATCATCAGGAATATTTATATTATTTTTATTTTTTATAAATAAGTTGTATTGTTCTAAATCATATTCTTTATCTATTGTAATAAATTGACGATTTTTTAATGTAATATAGTAATAAATATTTTCATTTAAAAATACTACTTTATCAACATATGAGGGATTTAAACAACTAGAATTTGTTAATCTTTTGTAAAAATTATTTGTCCATTTTAAAAGTTTTACATAATTATAATAAATTACAGTGCCAACACCAGTTATAAGGAGAATTTTATTTAACATTTTATAAATAAAATTTGAGAATTATACTTAGATGAATATAAAAATATAGGTTATTAACGTGTTTAGGATTTTTTACAAGTCCAAAAGAGAATTAATACCTTCTGTAAAGCTTATAGTGGGTTCCCAGCCAAGCTTTTTTATTTTTTTATTTGTAATAAAATACCGTTTGTCATTAAAAGGTCTATCAGGCACAAATTTTATATAATCATCAGCCGTATCTTTTCCAAAGATTTTCTTAACTAAAAATTCTGCGACTTCTAAAACAGACCGTTCATCTTTTAAATCAGAGCCTATATTGTAAATTTCATCTATTTTCCCTTTGTGTAAAATAATATCGACTGCCGCAGATACGTCGTCGCTATGAATAAAACTACGAAGTGATGAACCATCGCCGTGAATGGTGCATTTTTCTCCAGATTTTAATAACTTTATAAACTTCGGTATTAATTTCTCAGGATATTGGTTTGGTCCATACACATTATTACATCTCGTAATTATACATCTTAATCCATAGGAGTGTTTATAGGAATTAACTAACATTTCGGCCGCTGCTTTACTGGCGGCATATGGATTTGTAGGACATAACAGGGACATTTCGTGTTTAGGTTTTTCATCTAATTCAGATTCGCCATAAACCTCGTCGGTGCTGAAATGTAAAAAAAGTATCGTAGGCTTTGTTTTTCTTACTACTTCTAATAAGGTATGTGTTCCTTTTACATTATCATCAGTATATTGTAGTGAATTATCAAAAGAATTATCTACGTGAGACTGAGCTGCAAAATGAATTATACAATTTATTTTGCTTGTTTGAATAATATACTTAATAAGATTATAATCATTTATATTACCTTCTATAAAAGTATATCTCGAACTATTTCTTATATCAGCCTTAATATTATATTCCGAGGCACAGTAATACATCGCATCCAAATTTACTATTTTATATTTAGGATATTTAGCACATATATAATTAATAAAGTTTGAACCTATAAACCCACATCCACCAGTAACAAGAATATTCATATATATATATATATATATATTATTAAATAAAATAATTTTGATTATTTAATTTATTAATAGTACAGTATTAATGGAAGCATTTTTAGGTAAATATCTACAACTTGCCAATAAAAATAAAAATTTAGTTGTATCTTTAGGAAAAAAGGATTCTGATAATGTTTTTGATAATACCCTAACAGAAAAAACAATTAATAAAATTATTAAATACATAGGTGAAGCATATAGAACTAAACGAAAATATTATACAGAGACAATTTATTATAAAGGAAACGAGCAGAAAAAAACTATAAACAACGAACTGTTTTACCAATTAGTAAACGATTTAGATGTATATATGGATGACACCTGTCTTTTAGTTAATAGACAGTTTATAACTGATGCTATTATAATGCCTTCTTATGGTGAATATGATTATAATACAAAAACAGAAGTATTAGAATATATTATAGAGAATTCGTTTATGTGCAGGTTTAAATTAGAAGATGACATACATAGTTTAGATATAGTTGTATATAAACCCTGCGATAAAGGTATTTTTCTAAATTTTCTAAATAAAATTAAATCGTTATAGAGATTTACTTCCGAGTAATATAATTTTTATCGCATCCACAACATATAACTTTAACAAAAAATTTAGCTAATGCCTCCCCAACCTTATTCGAAAATGCTGGACAGCAACTACAGCACTCTCCTTCTTTATAGCAAGAGCAACGACTTTCCTTACCCCCTAACATACAGTCAACAATATCGGTTTGTACTTCTTCTACTGTTACACGTCCATCCCCGTCGTTATCAAGGGATTCGAGTAATTTCCCATTTAAATAATTAACCAATTTCAAAATAATATTCATCGCCTCCGCATTACTGGAAATATTTCTTAGTTGTTCTTGAACTTCTGGCGAAACTTCATTTTCAAGTTCTGGAGATGATAAAACCTCTACTATAAGTTCTAAAATAACTCCGGGTTTATTGGATGGTTCTACATTTTTGAGGTAAACAGTTACGTCAATTGTAGATTTAACACATTCAACTATTTCATTAATAATCGTAATACATATTTCTGGGGTTAATTCTTTAATTTCCTTAGTGATTTCATATGTTTTAAAAATTTTTATAGTAGCCGTAGTTATTTTCTTTTTATCTTCTTCGTTAAACATTTTATAATAAATATTATAACATTATTATTTAGATTATTTTTTATTTAAATAATCTCAATATAATATAAATGAATTTAAGTTTTTTTACCGTTACAATTTTATACACCTCGTTGATTTTATTTATACATTACAAAATTAAAGAAACCGAAAAGAATATGGCACCTACCATTAAAAAATCAAGAAATTATAAAAGAGCCCCCGTTAGAAACGAAATTAAAACAGTTATTTCTTTAGATAATATAGACGAAGATGTTGAGAATGATACTATAAGAGATTTGAAAAAATTCTTAGAAACACCCGATATAAAAGCTAAAAAAATTGTGGCACCAATCATATCTGAATTGGATTTAAACGAATACTTTAATGACGGCGTCGATTCTGAAGAAGAAGAAGAAGCAGATAGTGTTTCAGATGAAGAATCCACCCAAGAACCAATAAACAATCAAGAACTAGAAGATTTACCGGAGTTATCACAAAAAGGTCCATTAAATGAAACTCCTAATAGTGGTTTGAATGAATTACAAGGGTTTAATGGACTTGCCGCATTTGATGAATTTGGAGGATATCAGAATTTCGCTACATTATAGTTATTTTTTCTTTTTAGATTTCTCTATTTGTAAAATATTATGCTCTAAAACAAACCGTTTTTTTGAGTTTAATATATTAGTGACGCTATTAATATTATAGAAATCGACAAAAGCCATTCCGGAAATTTTATCAGGATTATGCTTATCCTGTAAAACAGTAATTCGTTGTATATTTCCAAATTCTATTAATATAGCCTTAAGGTGTTGGTATGCTGTAGTTCTATCAAGATAAGTAGGGACATTTTTAACAACTAATGTCGTATTTATTTTTTTATCAGAACCAGGGGGTTTATAGGCACCTGTTTCAATCTTATCGGTCTTATCTAATTTATCAAGAAAGGTTTTATCTATATTAAATACCTGAAACCCGTTTGAGTTTGTGGTAGTTTTAATTATTTTTTTCTTAATTTTGGGCTTAGTAATTACATAGGGTTCGTCGGGTCCACTTATATATAAATTTAATTTATCACGAATTGAGAAGTAATGTTTTCTCTTTTCATTATTATATTCATGTACATCTGCATCTGGTGGGGCTATCCAAACAGGCTCTCCCATTATAGATGTATGCGATTCGCCTGCGGCAACACCGAATTTAAAAAGATTCCGATTAATAGCACATACATTCATTTTTCGCGAACAATAATAGTGAATATCAGTAACTAACTCGGTATCATTCAGATAATACAGTCTCCTTTCGGTGATAGTTTCTATATTGTTACCTATATGATTATATATATATCCTATTACGAAATCGATATTTTCCGACGATTCATTATATTTTTTAAGTTTAACTTCTTTGTATTTTTTTACAGGAAATGGGCCAATATCTACTGTTTTTATTAACTCTCCTGTCATTACTAATATATAGTAACTTATTTTAAAGTATTTATTAATATGACTAATAAAAAATATTAATATATAATAATGAACAATAATTTAATTAAAAAAAAAAAATATACCGTGGAGGGATTTGCCAGTTGTGCAAAAAAATCGGCGATACCTAAAACTATAATTATATGGATTATTTTAAATGGTTTAATCACCGGTTTCTTCCTTATACCAAATATGATGCCACTTATAAATCTCCTTTCAACACCTGCAAGTTTAATGCTAGCATGCGTAATGAATGTAATTTTTCTGATTGTTTTAGCAATCCAAGTAGCGCAAATTAAATAATTTAATTAAAATTGATTTAAAAAAATATAAAGAAATTTCATAATAAATATTTAATGGATGTATTAAAATTAAAATATTGTAACAACAACGGGTTTTTAATTAAAAATAATCGTAGTAAATTTAAAATATTAAAAAAAATTAATAATATTTTAGATTATAATGTGCTTAGTAACAACTATAAGATTTACTCTGATAGATTGGAATATGCTTTAAAAAATAGAAATACCGCATGTACGTATTTAACTACTGGGAAGCCGTGTCTTTTATATTTAACAAAAATTAATGGAGAACCAATAGCACTTATAATTGAGAAAACTATTAATAAAAATAACATTTATCCGAAAATTATTTCAGTTTCTTTACATTTTAACAATGAATTGTATGACGACACCTTACTAACCGCCGAATTATATAGAATAGATAATAATTGGTTTCTAATAATTGATACGTTACTAATATTCAAGGGGAAAAAAACTCTTTACCAAAACCACAATAATATTAAAATGCTTACTTTAATTATTCAAAAATATCAGTATTTAGTAGGTGATTCATGTAAAGTAATTGTAAAAAAATACATGAAGCCTAGTGAAATAGGTGAATTTATGAAAACTACTAATTTCAAATTAAGTGGAATTAAATTTATTAATAAATCACCTATACACTTTTACTTTAATAAAAAGTTTATTACTTTTAGAAATGATAGACTGTTTATATTACCTACTTCAAATGAAAAATTTATTCAAGAGAAACTGAAAGAATTGACGACCAAGCCTAAAAATAAAGTAATTTCAAAGGTTAAAAATGACGTAGCTAAAACGTTTATATTAAAAATAAAGACTACCAATAATTATGGAATTTATCATCTTTTTGCGACAAAAAAATCGGAATTAAAAAATTTAGGCATAGCCAGAACAAATACATTAGAAATTTCTAATCAACTTTTAGAAAAATTTAGAAATGTATCTGAATTTAATGTAGAAGCAGAGTATGATTATGATTTTAATAAATTCAGAGTTATTAAAATAGTAGAAAAATCGACACTATCTAATTACAATAATATTAGTAAGCTTATATAATTAAATAATATTAGTTTTTTTTTTGTAATAATCTTATATTATAATAGTAATGAAAACTAGAATATACAGAACAATTAATTTACCTCTGAGCGAAGATGAAAAAACTTCATCAACCGACTTAGAGTCTATTTATCAGGTTCCTATAGATTTTATTTCTGTTCCAAAAAAATTAGACAAGGTCGATAATAGTTATTACGAAAATCTTCTAGAAGTGAGTGATAATATACAGCATATACCGTTGTTTGTAAAAAAACCCTATAATTATCTACTAAAAATTAAAAATATTTTAGAGAAAAGAATAGTTAAATTAGAAGAAGTTTATGAACAATTATTGGAGGAGAACGCGAAGTTGTCTAATATTCTTGAGAAATTAAACTATTATCTAAAATTGGCCGATATTTTTCCCGAAATACATTTACTCGACAATATAAATAGTTTATTAGAGAGTTTAACTGCTACTTATGGTGGGTTGAATGGGCTCGCTAATCTGAATAAATGGTGGTCAGTCTTCAATTCTTCAATAAGGGAACAACTTATTTTACTTGAAAATAATTTAGAAAATAAAATAATTTTAGATAATTACGATAGATTAAATATTAATATAGATTCTGACACACATGATAATGGATACACTCTAAATAACAGAGTTGATTTTAATGATTTTATGAAAAACTTTTCTGATAAATCGATGCATATTCCTCATCGAATAATTAAAAATTATAACTTAGTATCGAATAATAAATCTGTTTTAAGTAATATCACCTTATCAAATCAGCAAAAATTTGTATCAGATTATTTAAACAGTAATACCCCCTACAGAGGATTATTACTTTACCACGGCCTCGGTTCAGGTAAGTCGGGCGCATCTATTGCTATTACAAACGGTTATAAAAATAGAAAGGTAGTAATATTACTTCCCGCTTCTCTAAAAATTAATTATCTACAAGAAATTGAAAAGTTCGGGGAGAGTTGTTTTAAATCTAATTTAAATTGGGAATTTTTCGAAATGCCTTTTTCAAATACCTATGAATTATATAATTGGTCTAATACGCATTTGGTTAATAAATATGAACATATAGGAGAAAACGTCACTTTTAATCAAACACAATTTAATATTTACTCGGATTATAAATTAAATAAAAAAACACCTATTAAAGATAAAATAATTGGTAATATATTAATAAACTCCTATGTTTCTTTAAAAAATACTTTTTACAACATGTTAAATAATTTAGGTATATCGCGCGATTTATTATCTAAAATAAGCACCACGCATGATGGACAAAAAGGAATTTGGTTATTAAATACAAGTGTTACTATTGGTGATATCATACAGGAAAAGATTACACATAAACTTTATAAAATAACAGCTATTCGTAAAAAACAGATTTATTTAGCCAAAATAGATAAACAACATATTGGTGGTGGAAAATGTAAGTTATGTGGGGCGGATAAAACTACTTCCAGAAATTGCCCTTTAAACGAAAATGCTAAAAAAGTTAATTTTAAAAAACATATAGAAGGGACGAAGGAATATGCTATTATAAACGCCAAGAAGGCAGCAGAAGCATTTGACGAGGAGGATTTAACTGTCGAAATAAGAAGATTATTGGAATTATCAGCCTTTCCAGCGCCAAAAATAACACCTAACGCTTCTACTGGTCAAGAAGATGCTGAATTAATTATACCACAAAGTAATTTACCCCAATATGCACAGTATGTTATTAATCAAAATTATTCTCAAGAGGAAAAAACTTCTATATGTAAACAAATAAAAGAATGTTTTAAACATAAATATGAACTTTGTTCGTATAATGCCGGTGCCTATACCATTATTAATATATTTAAAAATTTAATACCTAATTTTAGTGAACTAATGGAGGATAAATCTTCTAGTCAAATAACTAAAGAAGATATTAACAGTATTATGCTTAAAATAAGCAGCGGAGAAATTAAAAACCCATTTACTGATAAGGTCGTGGTAATTGACGAAATCCATAATTTAATTTCACTTATAATGCCAAATACCGACAGTGTGAATTTTAATGGTGGGGTTTTATTCGAATTATTAATGAAAGCTGAAAATGTAAGATTAGTATGTTTATCAGGAACTCCAAGTATTAACGACGTATTTGAATTCTCTATATTATACAATATTATAAATGGACTTATTAAATCATTCCAACTACAAATATCATCTAAGGATGCGCTGCTTTCACTTGATACCGTTAAAATAGAAAAGTTTCTATCAACTCATAAAATTATTGATAGATATGTCTTAGGGAAAAATAAAGTAAATATCACCCGTATCCCACAAGGTTTCGTTAAAGTTTTTGATCACGAAAATAATTATACAGGGGTTAAAAAAAATAAACTTAACGATGGTTCTGATAAGGAATTTATAGAAGAGCTGATTCAATCCTTCGAATACGCGTTCCCTTCATACCAGATATCCTTTGAAAAAATAAATAGCCATACTATTTTTAATAGTATATTAGATACTACTCGTTCTTGGGAGCAGAGAATGATTGGTGATTCGCAATTTGTAAACCAACAAATTAATTTATTTAAAAATACGTATATTGATTTAGATGAAAATATACTTTATCCTCGAAATTTTAAAAATAATATAGCCGGATTAACGTCCTTTTATAATGAAAGGAAAACTGACAACGAAGGCAATTTAATATTTCCAGAAGTAGAAACGATTCCCCAGAATATCGAATTTAGTATGTATCAATTTATTAAATATTGCGCGGCAAGAGAAGAGGAAAGAAAAAAAGAAAAACTTTCACGATTAGGTAAATTTATGAAGGGTTCCGCCAATATTAAATCATCCTTTAAAACATCCACAAGACAAATTAGTATTTTTGCCTTCCCACCCGAAATAACCAGAGTTACGAAAAAAAATTTATACGACGTCGAATATATAATGTCTGTTATCGAAGAATATATTACTATATTGTCTTCTGGGGGGAGTATTGGGCGTTACAAAACTATTAAGCATAAAAAAATTAAGGATAAGATAACGGAATTATATGAATTAAAAGTAGTTTTTTTAAATAGTATGTTAAAACCTGATATAATACACGCCCATGCGGAAAGAGGTGTATTTGATCCAGAAATTCTGTTAATGTCTTTCTTACAAGAAGAAATTACAGAAAGCCCTGCTACGGAAACACCCAAACAGGTGGAAGTATTGTCGTTAAAACTTAAAATAAATATTAAAACGGGGAGTGCAGAAGCATTTGAAGAATTAAATATTAATATGGATAAAAATAAGAATTTTTTTATTAGACTTTGTACTAAAATAAACGAACTCGTTCAAGAGAATTCGGGGGTTATATTGGCGGGGAATACCGATGCTATTTTAGAACTTATTAAAACTGAAATGGGTGAACATTATTTGAGTTATAATTTAGAATCTGATAAATATGACATATTCGAAGGTGTCGATTTTGATAGTGAATATGAGGATAATTTAGAAGAACAAATACAACGAATTACCGAAAGCGACTTATATTTGAATTTAGATAAATTTGTCAGCGGCGAATCATATAATTTATCATGGCTTTCTCCTAAATATATTAATATTTTTAACAATTTAATAAAATCGCCTGGTTCGGTTTTTATTTATTCGCAATATTTAAATGCCGAGGGGATTAGATTATTTACAGAAGTATTAAAAAAAAATGGATTCAAAGAATTAAATTGGAATAGGGGTGTATTTGATATAAGTAAAATACGGGACGAGCAATCTGGTAATGATTGGTGTTCTATTATGAATAATAAAAGAGTCTTAGAAGGGGAATTCAACGACGATAATACTATAGAACCTGGTAATTTAATAAGATGGACCAGGGAAGAAAATTCAAAATATATATCAACTACACATAGAGTAATAAAGGTAGATGATACCGAAATGATTATTACAAAAGTATTTGACCCAGAATCATCGGGTGATAAATATGACTTTATTAAATTAATGTACCAAAACGACGATTTGAATAGTTTTAAAAAATCGGATTTGATTAAAATTCCTTCCAGTAAATTTAAAGAAATTAGTATTTGTAGATATGTTCTTTGGACGGGGAAACAGACTGATACTCAAGAAAGAATCGATATTCTAAAAAAATTTAATAGTGGTGATAATAAGTATGGACAGGATTGCTTAATTTTACTTGCTACCTCTTCGGGCGCTGAAGGTATTAGTTTAAAAAATGTTAGACAGGTTCATATTATGGAGCCTTATTGGAATAATGTCAGACGAGACCAAGTAATAGGCAGAGCGAGAAGGGTTAAATCTCATATTCAATTAGAGCCAGATCAGCGAAATGTCAGCGTCTTTACATATGTGTGTAAATTTTCACAAATTCAATTAGAACAAATCAACACTGCTCATGATTTGGATAGTGACGAAATAACCCAATTAATTACCGATATCAATAGTTTAGATAAAACTTCATCTAAAACTCAGTCTGAGGCTGAAAATATAGAGACCTTTATAAAATTATTAAATAAATTAACCTCGGAGGTTAATAGTATTGACCGAGGAAAAAGCACTGATGAATATTTAACGATTATAGCCGAAAAGAAGGCAATTTTATTAAATAAGTTTTTATACATGATAAAGGAGAATGCTGTAGACTGTATTTTAAATTTAGACGAAAATATAACGTC
>Ga0206129_10006804_pt1 | contig 11483 bp, 13 predicted proteins | sample Helgoland_Spring_8_FD_148616 | JGI IMG/M metagenome (GOLD analysis project Ga0206129, IMG submission 148616) | Pelagic subsurface seawater microbial communities from Kabeltonne, Helgoland, North Sea - Helgoland_Spring_Bloom_20160502_2 | ecosystem: Environmental > Aquatic > Marine > Epipelagic ...
ATTTAGTGTTTCCACTTAAAGTCTTGGCTTTATATAAAAGGATTTATAGAGAAGATTTCATTATTGTAATTACATCTCCCTTTTATTTGCCAATATTAGCTGCATTATTGTTTAAGAGTGAAAAACTATTAGTACTTCACAATGATCTGTATCCTGAAGGGTTTTCTCGAATTTCCTTTTTAAATAAAATTCCTTTCTTGTTCGGTTTCTATAGATATTTATCAGACAAGCTATTGCACAAAATTTCAAAAAATATATTCCTATCAAAATCTCATTATAGATCTAGAGAGTATTTAAACAAACGCATTATTCATACGCCAGCTGTTTCAAGAGAAATCCGCGAAATGGGAAAGATAATCGATAGCCCAATGAAATACCATGTTGGATATTTTGGCACGATGGGCTATAACCATTCTGGAATTGAGTTTTTACATTTATTCAATCATTCAAAGTTAAATTTTCAAGTTGAGTTTAATTTCAATATTTCTGGATCATTGGCAAATAAATTTAAATCTTTAGTATCAGATTATGATGATGGTTATATTTCAAGTAGGCATTTAAAAGTTTCTGGTTCGCTTGATGAATCCGATTATCATAATGCCATGAGTAACACAAACTTCGGCCTTATTTTGCTGAGCCCTAATGGCGGTGATACTGTTTTTCCAAGCAAGTTTGCTGCTCATCTATCATATGGACACCCCATTATTTTAATTTCAGATCAGAAAAATGATTTGCATGATTTTGTAATAAAAAATGCAATAGGAGTATCTATAAACCTCTCTAGTAAAAATCTTGATGATTTAAACGATTATATTTCTAATATAAATTATTCAGCTATAAGAAAAAACTCGCTTAATGTATATGAAAAATATTTTCACTATGAAAATATTGGAAAAGCATTTTTAAAGGAAATGAAAATAAATGATTAATTTTTATGTAATGGATTCTAATCAGGCAAACAGTAATAGGAGTTTTTCTAATAAAGATAATAAAATTCTCTTTGAAAAGATTCATCTTAAACATCTTCGGTTTTTTAAAATTATAACTATATCAATTTATTACAATTTATTACGTTTCTTCAGAGTCGTCAAAAAAGACGTATATATATCTTATATAATAATTGACAACACCATAGCCTCTTATGCTGTCTGTTATCCAAAATCTTTTAAATACCCTTTTATGGGAGACGACGATTATCAAATTGGATCTGTTTATACAGACCCAGCGTATAGAAAAAAAGGGTATTCAGCGTTAATAATAAAAAATATACTTCATAATATTAACTGCCCACGAACATGGTATCTTACTGACAGTGACAATATTCCAAGTATAAACTTATGCAAAAAGCTTAATTTTAGTTTTAATAATCATGGTTTAAGATCAAATGACAAGTTTTTATCGTTTTTATCAATATATAAAATCAATAAATAAAGCTGTGTTAAAAAATAAAACGCAATTCTTCAATTATCAAAATATATTTGATGAAAGAAAATCTCTAGCTAGCTGAAAATTATGCCTGATTTGAAAAAAAATAAGACATTTCATACAATTCAACTAGCAATTTTTTATGTATATACAGTCATGATGGATGTTATGATTACGTTTTTTAAATAACGTTATATTATGAAAGTACCATTTTTTAACTACTCAAAATTATATCAGGATGATGCAGTAATGCTCGATCCAGTTATAAATGACTGCTTGAAGAGAGGAGCCTTCATAATGCAAGATGATCTAACTTCATTTGAAGAAGAATTAGCTAAGTATCTCAATGTAAAGCATGTTATTGGAGTTGCTGATGGCACCATGGCAATCCTATTAGGATTGAAGGCCATGAATTTAACTCCTGGAGGAGAGGTTATATTACCATCTCATACCTTTGTAGCTACTGCAGCAGCAGTAAAGCATGCAGGTTTAAAGCCAGTTTTAGCAGACTGTAAAGAGGATCATCTGCTAGATCATAACGATATAGAGCATAGGATTACTGAAAAAACAGTAGCAATTTTGCCAGTTCAGTTAAATGGAAGAACATGCGAAATGGATAAGATTCAGGAAATTGCCAGTAAAAATAGTCTTAAAGTTGCTGAAGATTCATGTCAGGCTTTAGGTTCTAAATTTAAAGATCAATTTGCTGGAACTTTTGGTTCTTTTGGTGCTCTGAGTTTTTATCCTTCCAAAACATTGGGATGTTTTGGTGATGGGGGAGCTATTATCACATCTGATTCAGAGCTATATTCAAAAATAATTCAATTACGAGATCACGGCAGAGGTAAAAATGGATTAGTAACTAAGTGGGGATTTAACTCAAGACTTGATAATATTCAGGCAGCAATTTTAAAGGCAAAGTTTTCTAATTATGAATTTACTATCCAAACAAGAAGATCGCTTGCCAAGCATTACATAAGATTATTATCAGATATAAGTGAGATTGTTCTTCCACCTTTAGATGATTTATATCATTTTGATGTTTTTCAAAATTTTGAAATTAGAGCTAAAAATAGAGATGATTTAGTTGATTATCTAATTGAAAATGAAATTGGAACATTAAAACAATGGGGTGGTTTTTGTCTTCATCAGTTCCCTGACCTAAATATGAATAGTGATACTCCATTTTGTGAAGAACTTACTAAAAATTTCTTAATGCTGCCCTTAAATACAACACTCACAATGGAAGACATTGAGCATGTATGTAAAACAATTAAAAACTTTTATAAAAAGACTTAAACACATATAGGAGAAATTATGACAAAAAAAAATATAAATGTAGCTGGTGGTTTACGAACATCACAAGAGGCAGAGGAGGCAGGTCTTAATCGAGCTTGGTTTGAGAAAAATCCTAACAGCTGGGAAGTTAAGATGGAAAACTTTCCTAAGTATGTTAAGCGCCAGAATCTGACTCGTTTTTTAGTTCTTTATGAAATATTTAAGAAAATTGTCGATGTAAAAGGTTCTATCGTCGAGTGCGGAGTCAACAATGGTTATGGAGTGTTAACGTGGTCAAAACTTTCTGCGATCCTAGAGCCGGTCAACTTGACCCGTCGTATTTATGGGTTCGATACTTTTGAGGGATTTCCAGGGTTATCAGATAAAGACAAATCATCCTCCAGTGACCATGTCAAGATAGGAGATCTTTCTGCTGATACTTTTGACGAGATCAATGGACTTTCTAGTATACATGATAGTACTAGATTTCTAGGGCACATACCTAAAATTGAGCTAGTTAAAGGAGATGCAATTAAAACTATTCCTGAATTTATTGAAAATAATAGACATCTAGTTGTGAGCTTGCTTTACTTAGATTTTGATTTATATGAACCTACTAAGGTTGCTCTAGAGCATTTTTACCCAAGGATGCCCAAAGGTTCAATAATTGCATTTGATGAACTCGATAATCCTTTATGGCCTGGAGAAACAGAAGCGATGGTAGAGTTTTGTAAAGAGCATAAATTAAGGATTCAGCGGTTGCCTTTTGATCCCTATGTTGGTTATGCAGTTATAGATTAGGAGTCATAAAATTAATATTAAAGAATCTAAGCAGTTAGCCAATAATATTAGAATCCACGCTGTGAAGATGACTAACTTAGGAGTTAGTTCGCACATAGCCTCGATTTTATCTATGGCTGATATTCTTGCGGTCTTGTATGGAGAAGTTCTTCGTTACAAGTCAGAGGAGCCGAAGTGGGCTGGAAGAGATAGGTTTATTCTCTCCAAGGGTCACGCCGGTGCAGGGGTTTATGCTGCTCTTGCAGAGAGTGGGTTTTTCCCGGTTGAAAAACTGAAAAGTCATTATCAGGATGGGTCTGATCTTTCAGGTCATGTATCTCATAAAGGTATTCCTGGGGTTGAGTTCTCAACTGGTTCACTTGGTCATGGACTTCCCGTGGCAGCTGGAATGGCTCTTGCAGCAAAGATTAACAATAAAAAGAATCGTGCTTTTGTCTTACTTGGTGATGGTGAATGTGATGAAGGGTCTAATTGGGAAGCAATTCTTTTTGCTGCGCATCATAAGCTAGAAAATCTTGTGGCTATTGTTGATAGGAATATGCTACAAAGCATTTACTCCACTGAAGACACACTTTCATTGGAGCCGTTTGCAGAAAAATGGAAGGCTTTTGGTTGGAATGTGGTTGAGGTTGACGGTCATAACCATGAAGAAATTTTAAATGCATGTAAAGTAAAGTCTAAAGTTGAAAATAAGCCTTTATGTATAATTGCTTCAACTATCAAAGGTAAGGGTGTGTCATTCATGGAAAAAAATATTTTATGGCACTATAGGAGCCCACAAGGTTCTGAATATGAAGCGGCAATGGCAGAATTGGAGTTAAATAATGCGTGATGCTTTTATAAATTCTCTTACTGAGCTTGCTGAAAATGATAAAGATATCATTCTTTTAACAGGAGATCTTGGCTTTGGAGTGTTTGAAGAGTTTGAAGCTCGTTTTCCTGGGCAATATTTCAATGTAGGAATAGCAGAACAAAACATGATGGGGCTTGCTGCTGGTTTGTCGCTCGAGGGAAAGAAAGTTGTGTCTTACTCAATTGGTAACTTTGCATCGCTGAGGTGTCTTGAACAGATCCGTAATGATGCCTGTTATCATGATGCTAATATTACTATTGTTGCCTCAGGTGGCGGCTTTAGCTATGGGTCTTTAGGTATGTCGCATCACACTACTGAAGATCTAGCTATTCTGAGAGCTTTACCTAATATGGTAGTAGTTGCTCCTTGTACTAAAAACGAGGCCAAGGAAGCAACTAAACAGTTGGTTAGCACTAAAGGAGTCGGCTATCTTAGACTGGATAAAACTGCAGCTGAAGAGGTTGCTTTGGCTCAGCCTTTTAGTATTGGCAAGTCTAGAATATTTCGTGAAGGAACTGATTTAACATTGATTGCCACTGGCGGGATACTCGAAGAGGCAGTACTGGCATCTAAGGAGCTAGAAAAATTTGGCTTAGATGTAAAAATATTGGGTATTCATACAGTAAAGCCGATAGATAAAGAAGAAATATTAAAATCTGCGCTAGAAACTGGAGGGTTAATTGTTATAGAAGAGCACAATAAAGATGGTGGACTAGGGTCTGCAGTGGCGGAGGTCTGTATGGATCATGCCGTGCTTCCAAATAAATTTTTGAGAATTGGGCTAAACAACACTTTTTCATCTATTGTTGGAAGTCAACATTACCTCAGAGAACAATATAAAATAGACCACAATGCAATAGTTAATTCAGTTAAAAAGCTTTGCAATTTATGAAAAGATTTATTGATATATTAATATCATTGACTGGACTTGTTGTTGGGAGTCCTTTTTTACTACTTTTTATGTATCTTGTTTATAGGCAGGATAAGAAATCGCCATTTTATATGGCGCCTAGAGTTGGTAAAGGTGGCAAGCTTTTTAAAATGATCAAATTACGGTCTATGACTGTTGATGCTGATAAAACAGGAGTTGACTCAACATCTTCCAATGATTCAAGAATAACTCCTATAGGCGAGACGATTAGAAAATATAAACTGGATGAATTTACTCAGCTATGTAATGTCTTGATTGGAGATATGAGTCTAGTAGGGCCGAGACCAAATGTAAAGAAGGGTGGCACTGATCTTTATACTATTGTTGAAAATAGAATTCTAACTATCAGACCAGGAATTACTGATTTTTCATCTATTATTTTTTCAGATGAGGGTAATATTTTACTTGGCAAAGAAGACCCAGATTTATCATATAATCAGCTAATACGGCCATGGAAAAGCAGGTTAGCTTTGGTTTATATAGATAATCAATCTACGGTATTGGACTTAAAAATTATTTTCTATACTCTTGTTACCATTATTTCTAAACAAAAATCAATTAGATGGGTCGTTGAAAAGTTACAACAATTGAATGTCGATCAGAAAATTGTTGAAGTTGCAAAAAGAGATGCAGATTTATATCCCTTACCCCCTCCTGGAGCTGAGGAAATAGTATTAAGTGTGAAAACTTAATTGAGGCTAATAAAATGATTCAGTTTAATAGCCTAATTCAAGAAACACCTTACTTAATTTTTAAAGCTAAATATGATGATGCATTGAATGCAGGTCAAATAGCCATTGAAGCAATATCAATTTCATCTTACAACAATAAAATTAATGAAGTTGATTCTAGATACGTAAATCTTAAATCTATCAATTTTGATGAGTTTATTTTTTTTAGTAATTACAACTCCCCAAAATCAATAGCTTTTAATTCTCATAATCAAATAGCTGCGTTATTTTATTGGCCTAGTATTAACATTCAAATTAGAATAAAGGCTAAAATAAAAAAAACCTCAAATGAATTCAATCAAAAGTACTTTTTTAATAGAACAGAAGAAAAAAGTGCATTAGCAATTTCTTCTAGTCAATCAAAACGAATAGATTCTTATATTCAAGTTATTGAAAATTATAAAAAATCTTTAGAAGTTGATGACTTAAAAAAATGTCCAGAATCTTGGGGAGGTTATTCATTCACTCCATATTATTTTGAATTCTGGGAAGGCCATGAATCAAGAATAAATAAAAGAGAAGTTTATGAAAAAACTGGTAAACATTGGAATCATTTTTTTCTTCAGCCTTAGATAAAATTTTATTGCGTAATAACTTAATTAGTATAAAATCATCGAATTGAAAAATGAATATCATTAAAGTGCAAATTAATAACATTATATTTAATACTTAATGTTTATATTGTCTATCATCCCATTTAAATAAAGGTACTCTCATAGCTTCTCAGAAAAAAAATATCACTCCCATTAATGAAAAAATTAAAGCTAGCGAGGTAATGCTTATTGGTTCAAATGGAGAAAAACAAGGTTTAGTTGCATTCTCTGTGGCCCTGGAGTCTGCAAGAGTTGCTTCGCTTGACTTGGTTCAGGTATCACCTTCTGATGCAAATCCAGTGGTTTGTAAGCTTCTTGACTATGGAAAACATATATTTGACAAGAAAAAAAGCCTTTCTTCATCAAAGGTCAAAGTTAAGAGAAATACCACTAAAGAGATCAAATTTAGACCATCTACAGATGTGGGTGATTATAATATTAAATTAAAAAAGGTTAAAAGCTTTATTCTTGACGGAGATAAGACTAAAATAAGCGTCCGATTTAGAGGTAGGGAGATATTGAATAGCGACATGGGTCTTAATCTATTAAACAGATTGAGAGACGAGCTGGAAGATATAGCTCAAGTAGACCAAGAGCCTTCACTTGAGGGGAGACAACTTTTAATGGTTCTATCACCTCTTAAGAAGAAGTAAGCGTATATAAATATAAGAAGAAAGATATGGGATATAAATTAAAAACACATTCTGGGGCCGCAAAGCGTTTTAAGAAGACAGGATCATCTGTAAAGAGTAAAAGTGCTAATAGGAACCATATTCTAACTAAACAGTCTACAAAGAGAAAAAGACATAACAGAGGCTTAAATAAACTATCAGGCATAGTTCTTAAAATGGCTTCAAAATTAATAAGAAGATAAATCATGCCAAGAACTACTAAATCAGTAACAGCAAAAGCAAAACATAAGAAAGTACTTAGTGCTACTAAAGGCCATTATGGCGCTAGAAGTAGATTATTTAGAACTGCTAAACAGTCTAATATTAAATCTTTACAATATGCTTTTAGAGATAGAAAGAATAAAAAAAGAGCATTCAGGGCACTTTGGATAGCAAGAATTAATGCTGGAGCCAGAGAGCTTGGTGTCTCATACTCTGTACTTATAAATTCATTGGCTAAAAAAGATATTGGTTTAGATAGAAAAATTCTTTCTGATATTGCCATTACTGATAATGCAACTTTCGAGAAGATTGTAAAAAAAGCTACTAGCTAGACATACTGGTTTAATGCCAGAACACAAGGACATTTCACCCCCCGAGCTTACCAAAGATAGGGGCTCCCTTCACCCTATCAATCACATGAAGGACTCTATAATGGAGCTACTGACTTCTTTTGGATTTGAAATTGTTGATGGACCTGAAATAGAAACAGAAGAATTTAATTTTGATATGCTTAATATTAAAAAATCTCATCCTGCAAGGCAGATGCATGATACTTTTTATATTGAAAATAAATCAAATCTACTTCGAACTCATACATCTCCAGTGCAGATAAGAGGCATGCTTGAAAAAAAACCACCATTGGCATTCATTTCTGGTGGAAAAGTTTTCAGGAAAGATGATGATGCAACTCACTTACCAATGTTTCATCAAGTTGAGGGTATATATGTAGATGAACATGTAAGTTTCAGCCAACTTAAAGATTTAATTTATAAAATTATTTATGCGCTGTTTGGTAATGATGTTGAATTAAGGTTTAGACCCTCATACTTTCCATTCACAGAACCTTCAGCTGAGGTAGATATCTTGTCAAAAGAAGGGAAGTGGCTTGAAATATTGGGGTGTGGATTAGTAAATCCAGTTGTTTTAGAGAATTGCAATATAGATTCGACTAAATATAGCGGCTTGGCATTTGGTCTAGGTATTGAGAGAATAGCTATGCTCAAGCACGGAGTTACAGATATAAGAGAATTCTATAAATCTAACTTAGATTTTCTGAGTCAGTTTAAATGAAAATAGCTTACAGACATTTAGTTCAACATATTGAAGAGAGTCCAAGTATTGAGCATATTTCTGATAAATTATTTCAACTTGGTCATGAGCACGAAATAGATGGTGACATTCTTGATATGGAATTTACTCCCAACAGAGGGGATTGTTTATCTATATATGGATTACTTAGAGATTTAGCAGTTTTTTATACAGTTGATCTCAACCATAAAATATTTTCTGAAAAACTAAATGAACTGCAGTTAGATTTTGAGAATTTATCAGAAAATATTTGCCCTAAAATATCTTTTCTTAAATTAGAAATTGATCAAGTTCCAGAAACATATAAAAATTCTTTAGATAATTATTTTAAAGACCTAGGTTTGAATAAAAATAATTTTTTTACAGATGTATCTAATTATCTTTCCTATGAGACTGGACAGCCAACTCATTGCTATGATGCGAATATAATGAGCGGCAAGCTTCTATTCCATGAAATAGAAAAAAATGAAGAATTTGAAACATTGCTTGATAAAAAAATTACTCTTACAGGTAAAAATTCAGTTTTTTCATTAAATGATAATGTTATTAATCTTGCAGGCGTAGTTGGTGGAAAACGTACGTCCTGCTCAAGTAATACAAAGATAGTAATTGTTGAATGTGCATTTTTTCAACCAGAAGCAATTATAGGCAAATCTGTAAAATATGATATTCAGTCTGAAGCATCTCACAAGTTTGAAAGGGGCGTTGATCCTGAATGTCATGACAAGGTGCTCAGGCGATTTATTAAGCTTGTTAGTGACCACGCAAATATTAAAGACATGTCTATTATTTCTTATAAATATAAAGACAATCCAACCCATCAAATACCAGTTAATGTTAAAAAAATAAATCAAATTATCGGAATTAATATAAGTGAAAAAGAGTACTTAAACACCCTTTCAAAACTAGAGTTTGTTGTCGAGGAAGGTTTTATTAAAGTGCCATCTTTTAGAAGTGATATTAAAACACAGAATGATTTAGCAGAAGAGGTAGCAAGAGTCATAGGCTATGACAATATTGCAACATCAAAGATAAGTATTCCAAATAATAATAAGAAGACAAACCATAAAGCTATTGAAAATAAATTAAGATTTTTTCTACTAGATCATGGTTTTTATGAAGTTATCAATTCCCCATTTGTTAGTTTATCCTCAGAAGAGGCAATAAAAGTTGATAATCCGTTGGATTCAAACAGAGAATATCTTCGAACCAATATAACTTATTCCTTGGTTGATAACCTTTTATTTAATGAAAGAAGGCAAAAAGATTCAATCAAGCTTTTTGAGATATCAGATCTTTATTCATCGAACAACGGCATTAATAAAAAAAGAAAACTATCTATTATTGCAAGCGGAAGAGTGGGTGAAAATTACAAAGACTTTTCAAAAAAAATTAATAAAGAATACCTCTTAACCTTATTTCAAGAAATACTACCAAATGAAGTGTTTGATTTTAAATTAGTATCAAGAGATTTGTTAGATACAAAAATAAAGAATGAAATAGTTTCTTTGGAAGTGGATATTAATAGTTTTTCTTCTGATATTCTTTTCTATAAAGAAGTATCTCAATCACCAGAAGGCTTTGCTCAATATAACCTTATATCTGATTTTCCATCTTCTTTTAAAGACATTTCGTATTCAATTAAAGATTATAGTAAAACTCAAGAACTCCAAGATTTATTGCTAAATTATCAATCCGATATTATTAAAAATATTTATATTTTTGATTACTTTAAAAACGAAAAGAAAGAAGAAATTAAAATTGGTTTCAGGTTTACTTTTCAATCCAATAAAGCAACTTTAAATTCAGCTGAAATCGAATTAATTTATAATGATATAATTAATAAATCTTTAAACATAAGTGGAATTTCAATTCCAGGATTGTAAATAGACATATGAATCTTAGTAAGGCTGATATAGTAAAAAACATAAGCAAAAAATCTTTAGTATCTGCTGGAGAATCAAAAATTATACTGGAGTCTTTTTTATCCTTAATTAAAAGTTCATCTAAGTTAAGACCTGTAAAATTAAGCAGTTTTGGTACTTTTAGTTTTAAAAAAACACCTAAACGCCTTGGAAGAAACCCAAAAACAAAAGATTCATATATAATACCTGAGTTAAATAAGTTAAATTTTAAACCCTCAAATAAAATAAAAGAGAATCTAAATTAATGAAAAAAATATTTCTATCTGCATTTCTTATAGTATCTACAGGACTCTATTCTCAAGAGTTAGATGAGGCATACTTAGCAAGTCTTCCTGAGAGTGTTAGAGCAGATGTGCTGGATAACATAGCTGATAGAGAAGTAGAGGATTCTCCAGTTTATAGAAGGCCATCTTCTATGATCGAAAAACCATTGGATGACTCTAAAAGATTTGGAGCACAGATCTTTGATATGATGCAGACTTCGTTTATGCCTATAAATGAGCCTAATTTTGATAGCTCATATGTGTTAGATTTTGGTGATACTTTAGAGATTCAGTTAGTGGGTCAAAAAAACTCCATAGATAAATTATCTATCAAGCGAGATGGGTCTATCAATATCTCAGAAATAGGCAAGGTGTCTGTTGCAGGACTTACTTTAGAATCTGCAAGCAATCTTATTAAAGATAAAATTAAAAATGCCTATATTGGAATACAGGCGTTTGTAACTCTCGTTAATATAAGAGATATTCAGGTTTTGATTACAGGAAATGCCTATAACCCAGGATTATATACATTAAACGGGAACTCAAATCTACTTCATGCCTTGAGTATGGCTGGAGGTATTGATGATAATGGTAGTTATAGAAAAATTGACCTTATAAGGAATGATGAGGTTATAAAAACAATAGATTTATATGATATTTTTATTGATGGAAAATCAGGTTTTGGAGACAGATTAAGATCA
>Ga0206129_10006817_pt1 | contig 11470 bp, 11 predicted proteins | sample Helgoland_Spring_8_FD_148616 | JGI IMG/M metagenome (GOLD analysis project Ga0206129, IMG submission 148616) | Pelagic subsurface seawater microbial communities from Kabeltonne, Helgoland, North Sea - Helgoland_Spring_Bloom_20160502_2 | ecosystem: Environmental > Aquatic > Marine > Epipelagic ...
ACGAAAAGGAGTGGCGCTTTTACGGCCATTCCGATAGCAAAAGGTCTTCGGATCCAAACCGCGTTCAAATGCGCAAGTCAGAGGATAGGAATATAAACAAGGATGTTGAGAATATGGGTTTCGCGGAGAATATTGTTTCCAAAGCCAATGAGATTTATAATCAAGTTACCAAAGGTCAAATCTTCCGTGGAGACTCACGAAAGGCTGTCATTTTCGCATGTATTTATCATGCATATAAGATAGCAGGAAAGTGCCAGACTCCCAAGAACTTGATGGAAACCTTTGGGTTGAACAAGAAAAGTAGTCTGAAGGGTCTTAAGATTGTCAGTGTTCATGCTCCCAAGGATTCGCCAATCCACGATACCTCTATCACTGCTGTACATCATATTCACGATGTAATGGACAAATTCTCAGCTACACCAGCTCAGAAAAAAGAAGTAATTGACCTCTATTGCAAAACCAAAAACAGATCATCCCAACTAAATCGAGCCCGTCCCCAGTCTGTAAGTGCAGCTTTGACATACTATTGGATATGCAAAAAGAAAATGGATATTAGTCTCAAAAAATTTGCCGAAAAGGCAGACCTAAGCGAGCTAACAATAAACAAAAACGCTAAACAAGTCGCTATAGTTCTAGGTACGCAAGGCGTAGTATAATATGCTCCTAATTTTGATGTAGAATAAGAGAATAAGAGAAAAGGTAGGAAGGTGTCTGGAAAAATCTCTGTATAGATATTCAAATAGGGAGCACACGAATGTAATCGGTACATGGACAGGTGCTGGATTCCTAGACCACCCTAGACCACACTAGACCACACTAGACAACACTAGACCACAGTAATCACGCATATCTTTCTGATTGTAAAACGCTCCTTTTGGCATTCCCTGTGTTGGGTATGCACTTGTCTTTGGAGCTTCGTAAACACATGTGTTGGTGATAGTTTGAGGAGCTAATCCCTGCTTAATGCGTAGATCAGCAGAGTTGGACGGAATAAAACCCAGATTGTACAATTTAGGTGCGACGAGATAATTGCTCTTACTCATTTATATACTAAGTCTAAAAAAGAAATTACTTCTGAAAAATGGCACAATATGGAGAAATGCTAGGAGGGGCACTGGTACATTATAATACCACCTCATCCACCGCTCCCCCACAACCACAAGTAAGTTTTTATCAACAGGAGCAGCCGTCTCAGCAGCCGTCTCACATACAACAGTATGGAGAAATGATGGGTTCCTTTGAATCTGCTAGAGAAAAGATGTATAAGGACTTCGATGATTATTTCAATCATCCCACGATGGTCAAGATCAAGGATGTCGACGGTCATAGTATGTATATGAGCAAAACATACTGTCTCCTTTCCAACGAGTGTAGATATATTATTGTCTTTGTTCCACGTGATAATATTCCTATTAGAACAAAGGAAACTCTTGTTAAGTTGCGTTGGGTATCTTTACAAACTCGGACACTTGCGGATAACCATGAATTACCTCCACACGGCTATCAACCACGCCGTCATCCCGATTTGAACTTTCCTATTGAGAGAGTAAAAGTGGATACTGATTGTAGTACCTATACATGTAAAGATCTACCACTTACTATTACTTTACTACATGGTAAGAACGGTCCTAGCGACTATCAACAACAAGGTAATGTCATTGCTGCGTTGGAAACATTCCAGACTATTCTGACGCTAAATAACTTTTCGTAGGCTAAATAACTTTTCGTAGGCTAAATAACTTTTCGTAGGCTAAATAACTTTTCGTAGGCTAAATAACTTTTCGTAGGCTTAAAAGTAAATCCATATAGTATAAATGACATCTGTACTTGAAATTGATTATGTCGCGCCAGTTCGACCTTATTCTCAAGATGAATTAATGTATATGCGTCAGAAGCTGTATCACAGACTTAGACTGGGAAAAATGAGAGCTCATCACCAACAGTCCGGTTATTTCTACTTAGTAAAGCAAAATGGCAAAAAGGAGAAGGAGATGAAAGAGAAAAGTACCGTTGATGTAGGAAACTGCTCAGTGTCTTGGAAAATTGGTAAGACACCTGTACACCTACGCAATGTAGCTCGTCAATTGGTACAGTCCTATATGGATGCATTTAACGAGGAACCAGAGTATTTGACTTATAGTTTGGTCGATCTCGAGATTGCGTTCTATACTTGGTTGTATGAAGATTTCAATTAATGTTTATATATCATAAATGGTTGATATACAACTTCCTAAAGGCTGGACTGTTCATAAGTCCAAGGCTGGTAAGACTTTCTATTACAACAAGTTTACAGGTCACCGACAATGGTCTGTTCCTACAAAATCAATCTTTTCAGATCTACCGGTTTCAGATCTACCGGTTGGTTGGGAGATGCGGGAGAGTCATGATGGTCGTAAGTTCTACAAGAATACAGTGACAAATGAAACTCAATGGGATCTTCCAACTAAACCAGTTATTTTCCAAGACAAAGATAAATTACCACCTAATTGGGTGGAAAAGAAGTCTCGTAGTACTGGTAAAATTTACTATTATAACACTGTAACAAATGAAACGAGTTGGGACTGTCCACAAACAGAAGATGGTGGCAACGAGGATGTCGGAGATGCGGGAGTTATATCTTCTAGCAATCCACTCCCACGTAACTACAAACCCATGATTAAGCACGATTCCAATACCTGTTGGATCGCAGCGTCAATGTGGTTTGCATCGTCACAACAACTCTTGCTCAATATGCTAACATCTTATAGAGACGAAGGAAATACTCTATTCCATGTTCTAGATACGTTAATCGATAAGATGGACGTGACAACGTCTAAATCTGATCGAGATTATGGTATTAAGCATGGCGAACTAGTGGGTCAATGTCTAGTGAACAAGAACAGTTACCATTACGGAGATACGGAGGATATCTCTCGAAATTGGAATGACCTTTTGGATCATGTTCCTATGCAAATTAAGGAATACCTGTACGCCTATAGCGTTCTTACTACCTCCAGACAGGTAACCAGTAAAGACGGAAAAGAGTTTAGTTTACAGGAATGTAGTGAACTGTACACACAACTAGTAGATACTTATAACACATTACACGACGAAGTTCTTCGTGAATTTACCAAACACGTTATTGATTCTGAACGCGATCCATTAGATGTCAATGTACTCTTAGGAGTTGCATTGGATACAAATATTAAGAAAGAACCCCTTCCTGTAGTGGCAAAATTCTGGCAAAAAGCTTACGAGCTCTGGACTGGGGAACAAAATGATAAGATCTCCAACAAGGAGCGTTTTTGTGGGGAGGTGAAAGGATACGATATGACCTACTATAAGATTTGTGCTTTGCGGGAACTGTATACAGAAATCGTAATCTTGCGTAATTCCTGTAACGGATTAAACGAGCCGCCTCTACATAATAGAGAATGGGGATATATTATTCCTACGATATCTCATGCTTCAGTCCAGAGCTTCTTTACAGATTTGGTCCTATCAAGTCCGGAAAATAGAATATCTGAGTTCCCAAGTTTCGACGTTACATATACAAAGAATGTTTTGCAGTACTCACAAGATAAGACTTATATAATATTACAATTAAACTTTCCTTTGAACATATACGGAGACATTCAAATTCCCAGTGATGGATATTTTACCATCGAGGAAGAGATAACTGTGGATAATAACAAATATCTATTGACCGCAGTTGGTACTAAGTCTGGAGGTGTCGGTGGAGGACATTGGTGGTGTTTGGTCCGCGACATGAAATCCGGAGAGTACATCATCTATGACGATATGGAAAACGAGATTCCGGAAAAGGTGGGTATGGATTACGTGAACAATTTTAGCTCTAGACATACTTCTGCATTGTTATGTTATACTAAAATAGCGGAATGATAGACTTAAAACGTCACTTCGTTTTAAGTAAAATGGACGATCCACAATTTGATACAAGAGCACTAGCCATTGCTGCTTCTGTGGCTGATCTCACACCTGTTCAAAAGGCTGCGTCAGAAATAGACGATCTTTTCGAGACAGACAAGTTCTCGACTGCTGCCCTGAACAAGACAAATGCCGGGCGTGAGAGTATCATTGATTCGAAGAATATGTCTAAGAAGATTAAGGCTTTGATGAAGGCTATTCAAAATCCAGAGACTAGTGATGTAGGAAAAATCAAGATATGTGATTTTATCTGTAGCAAACTCTGTGACATTTACCGCATACCTTTAAAGAAACGCAAAATACTAGTTCGTGAGCTCACGAATGTCATATTTAATACAGAAAGTATGCCGGTACCTTTGCGACTATCCTATCTTAAGTTTCGTAATGAAACCGTACCCTACTCGGTCTCTGTGAACTTATTTCACAATGGGGTACGTGATAAAATGAGTGTAGTACCTTATTTCCAGATTCTCAAGTACATTTTGAATACTAATTTGATTCTACGTAGTTGCGAACATTGCACCGAGGTTTTGGACGAGTTTGAGCAGTTATTTGGTAATGAGGATGTATCCATCTACACCAAGATGGAAATCGCTGATGTCTTTTTGCTCAACAATAGGACAAAACGTGGACACGAAATGTTGGATATCCTAAGAGAGTTGGAATACCGGTTGGTGTTGAACCCCAACGATGTCAACAACGCTGCCTTGTATCAACGTGTGATGACTGTTTATGGTGACAGTCAGAATGTTCACTCTACAAATCTGAATGAGTCGGTTCTGAAAGCTTGTGTACACCTAATGGAGTTAGAACAACCCAACGGTTTTGATACCGATACTATCAAAGAGATTTTGTACAAGGTAGTTCCCGAGAAATGCGACTATATCGACTCTGTAATGGAACGTATCGAGATCGACACCTCGCGTTTCAAATGTGGTGATAATATGTTCGGTCTGTACGACGTATTCTCTTCGCTCTGGGCTTGGATTAGTAAGCATCCGTCCAAGGAAGAACTTTACGGTCGTCTAGTGGAAGAGATAGTAGCTATGGGTAAATATTGTACTACTGGTCATGCCAGCCGTTTTATCAATGTGATTCAGGGCTATAGTGACGACGAAGGACTTCATGTACGTATCTCCGACGAACAACAGATTCGTGCGGTCGTGGGGCACTACTTGGATACGGTGATGATGAACGCTACCGAAGATGTGACCGGTGCGATGATCGGGGACGAACAAACCGCTTTCTACGAGTTCATCGAGTATCGTATGAACGATCGTATTCCGCGACTTCTGGAAGAGTACGGAGAAGTTCAGGACCACATTATTACAGCGGTCAAGGCTTACTCTCGATGGGATTACTGGAGCATTTTGGATAGTAAGATCAAATGGGTGAACTCCCATTTGAATCTAAACTTTACGACAACAAGTAAATAAATATAAGTGTAAACTTGAAAAGCGGAAACAACATTATGAAGAAAAGATCAAGGAGTTACAGGATAAACTTGAGAATATAGATTTTTATATAAAAATCTAAATTAATTACCAAGATTTCAGTACTCTCTCTCTCTTTTCTAATCCATCTTTATTAAGGAGAAAATCTTAGCTAAGTATAAATGGCTCAGATTTATTGTGGAAACAATTCTCAGGATCCGCAACTACTCGCTGGGAACATGGTTATGGGTACAAGATACAGATGCATGCGCAAGGGTGTTGGTAAGGGTTTGCATATGCCTTACGATCCAAAGTTCATCGGAGAGTACATGCCGATCGATCAACGCCGTATCTACTGCGGTAATCAAAATGTGTTACCAGAAGAATACGATAGTATGGGTAATCTCCCTCAATGCTTACAGAAAGGTATCGGAATTGGAAAGCGTCAGCGGGCGGAGAAAGGTCCTCCACGGTTTATGTTGTTTGTTAGTGTGATACTTCCAATTCTCATCTTTGTGATACTAGCTGTCGGGCTGTTCAGTTACTTATATTTCGGTAAACCTTCTATTGTAACTACGCACGGTAGTGACAATAGAAAAAGGATTGACTGGGGTAAATTTATGACTTTCTACATACCCACCGTGACTCTTATGGGATTTCAACTGTTGATTATAATTCTAGTAAGAAACTGATAATAGTAGATGAGAGTTATACATCTTACGGTGCGGTGTGTGGTACTATTAATAACACTAAAGGAAAAACAACTAGAAAAGAATTAGATTTTAAATTACCACTTAACTATATCTCTTCACAGAATTCATCACGACAAGAATGAGAAGTACCCCAAGTACTACACCACCAACACCAAGAGTTATCTTACCGATAGTAGTGTCTTGGAAAGCTTGACTGCGAGGGGAATCATCTTTGCCTCCTTTGTCATCACCTCCTTTGCCTCCTTTGTCATCACCTCCTTTGCCTCCTTTGTCATCACCTCCTTTGTCATCACCTCCTTTGTCATCACCTCCTTTGTCATCACCTCCTTTGTCATCACCTCCTTTGTCATCACCTCCTTTGCCTCCTTTGTCATCACCTCCTTTGTCATCACCTCCTTTGTCATTGTCTGACGGACCTAGTTTACCTCGTTTACCTCTACCAAAGTATGGTGGACTTTCTTCATTACACTCACTCGTACAGCAATGGTCTGCATTATTGTTACAAGTACTAATACAGTTTTGGTTACCGTGACAAGCATGGATACAACAACCGTTCAAAATGTGATGACAGTTTATACCGCTATTGGGGTGCACTTGGGTACTACAGTAGTCTGCTGCATTCTGTCCATCAGGACCGATAGGAGTTGGAGGCTTTGATTGCTTACAAAGAGAGTAACAGGTTGTTTGACAATCAACGCCTGGATGTTTGTCAGAATCGCCACCCTTGCAATCATTTTCACAATTATTCACACAACATTGGTAACAGCCACCCAAGTTATTTGGATTACATCCTGCTACGGGGTTCTTACCATCGCAATACCTCATCAGCGTTTCTACATCTGTTCCAGTAGGTTGGAGTGCCTGCATTGGCAACATGGCATTATAACCGTACTCGTGATCAATCGATCCGCGACAATTACAATTCGTATTAGGCATTTATTATATAGAAAAAGAATTGTAAAAAATTTTTTAGAATTCCTTATTTTAGAATTAGTGAGATGTTTAAGAATCGTAAATTAGCTTAGAATATTCTATTCTTGTTCTGAAAATTCTGGATGTTAAGACGTTATTAAAATATCTCCTCACCGAGGAATAGTCTATCCTTATGATTTACATATTGCCAGTTAATAACCGAAACAGATACCGTGTTAGCCAGTATCAGAACAACAAAGAAAGTAAGTTGTGACATCACCCCGGCAATGATCAGCATCAAATCCAATTCTGAATATAATGCAAACATATTCACAATTAGCATAATGGTTCCTCGTGAATAAAGAACAAAAAGAGAAGTAAATAATAGGTACTTTTACTGTGAATGGTAGTACCCATGAATGTCACCGGTGGACCCCATGTAAAGAACGTAGAGTTTTCGTAGAAACCGACAGAATATAGAAAGATTGCTAAAATAGCAATGTAGACGTACCCAACACATATACTAAGAAATGGAGATATCATGTGATTGCGAAAGTTGTTCATTTTTGTTCTTCTATGTATCTAAAGAGTAATTCAAATACAAAAAAAATATTCTCTGTAAATAAAATGACAACAAGTGTACAATATTCGGGATTGTTTATTGATTATGACCGAGTTTTACTTAAGAAACAGGCAGATGGAATGATACTTTCTAACATGGTATCAATATTAGATGGTTTTAGCAAAAATTGTGCAGAGATGGAAACGGGACCAGATCCACATATGGGAGTACAAGCTATGGATACGGATTCACACACCACCGTCATACCATTTAAGCACAATCCTACACCTGGTAAAGAAACTGTTAGAGGTCTTGTCCTAATTCTTCCTTATAATTTAATACAAAAATACAATACACTATCAACGTTCCTTCTTTCGTCGTTCGAAAAGGGAGAGCCGTTTAACCATTCGTTGGGACATTGTTGGATCACATGGGAGAAAAAAAGCGATGTTTGCAGTATTTTGGATATCTGTTTGCATAAAAACCCTCCAGGAGGGTTTGGAAGTAAATTGGTTGATGCAATCATCAATACTTTAGCGGTGCAATTACGCCCTACCACTACATTGTGGTTAGGAATTGATATTCGAAACAAAGAATTCGGTAAGATTGCATATTTGTATTCTAAGTTTGGGTTTAAAGATCCTTATATAGATAACACCGATCCTCACGGCAACATCTACGCAAACCTAACATATGGTTTCGTTGCTTTATCACGTAAGAACGGATACGTGGACCCATCCAATATCGATAAAGATAAAGTTCAATCTGATATTATATATATGCTTACGCAATACGTAAAGATTAACGGTGTAGATAATACAGACAGCGAGTTGAAAGCAGTAAAAATAGTTAAAAAAGGAGTCGATATATCAGTAAATAAGAATCAACGCTACTTTTGCTCTATACGTATGAAATTCAGTAGGTTTTTTGCTGCTTGGCTAAAAACCCTACCTACGACTGCTCAAACGTTTAATACAGATAATACTATTACTCTGAAGGAAGTAGCAGGAGCCTTTTTGCTAGACTATCCTAAACGTGAACTTGAAACCGGTGATTTCATTTGGGATATTACTCTAGACCAGAGAAAAAAAGTTATTACCGGAACAGAACATACTGTACCCTTAGTACATGCTTTTTACAACTTTCATACCCATAATAAAGGAAGTTATGAATTTTATAGTGTGGAAATCGGATATCCATCCGGTGAAGACTATAACGCCTTTCTGACAGCATTGAAGAACAACGGTACAATTTTCCATTGTGCTGTCACTTTAGAGGGTATCTACTTTATCTCATTGGCACCATATTGGTGCCAAAATCTAACTGATCTTGTTAAAAATATCGATTCAGGAGGATCAAAACTATGGTACCACATCAAAGATTCTTTTGCGATACAGAAGGTCATACCTACAAATATGAACAAGAAAGAGGCTGGTAAGTATTACTGTGATTATATGAATAATAAAAAATTACTTCAGGGGAGACCTCCCGTTTTCCATAACCAATTTCTGTCATGGGATGAAGTATTAGATGAAAGCGTTATAGAGGTAGGATATCCGGTTCTATTTGATCAATGCTTTGCTACCGAACGTTCCTATAATACCATGAAGAAGTTCCATCCATCTGCTTTTATACCGACTCAAGCTGGAACAGGTTTCAAAACTGCTCTATCGAATCCTTAAATACCCTGAAGAAGAAAAAGTATCGGTATTAGAGAAAGGCTTAGTGTTGGAGAAAGTATCGGTATTAGAGAAAGTATTGGTGTTAGAGAAAGGCTTAGTGTTGGAGAAAGTATCGGTATTAGAGAAAGGCTTAGTGTTGGAGAAAGTATTGGTGTTAGAGAAAGGCTTAGTGTTGGAGAAAGTATTGGTATTAGAGAAAGGCTTAGTGTTGGAGAAAGTATCGGTATTAGAGAAAGGCTTAGTGTTGGAGAAAGTATCGGTATTAGAGAAAGGCTTAGTGTTGGAGAAAGTATCGGTATTAGAGAAAGGCTTAGTGTTGGAGAAAGTATCGGTATTAGAGAAAGGCTTAGGCTGTGTTCCTACATCGAATAAATTGTGATCGAACTGTCCTGTCTTGAAACCAGTACCGAAGGTATTAGGAGTCTGCTGTACACCGAAGGTATTAGGAGTCTGCTGTACACCGAAGGTATTAGGAGTCTGCTGTACACCGAAGGTATTAGGAGTCTGCTGTACACCGAAGGTATTAGGAGTCTGCTGTCCAAAAGGCGTAAAGGTACTATTCGGAATAGAAGTTGTAGCAGATGCAACACCGAAGGTGTTCGTCTTAATAGTATTGGATTCACCGAAGGTGTTCGGATTTGGTTCTACAACAGCGGTGGACACATCAGCACCGGTACCGTCGAAGGCGTGTATCTTCTTCACTGGATCGGACAACAAACGAGAGTCCTTAGCACATTTTTCCAGATATGGGATGTCTAAAAATAGAGCTGGATCCCAGTATAGGACGAAGCGGTCAGTGACTGTGGCACGAGCATTTATGATGGTCTTGACAAGATAGTCATGTAACATACCCAGGAAGGTCTTGCACTCTTGAGCGTTGTGAAACTGAACGCTAATGATACGCACATTATTACAGTCACAGAGCATTTTCACGATACCCTGAATCTCACCATTCGGTAAAAATACCTCAGTATCGATACGGTGCAATGAGTCACCTATACCAAGAGCGCTTGGGTAGAAAACTAAGATCTTGTCCTCGTCACTTTGATATTCAAATGGCTGTCTGTCCGGAAACCACTGACCATGTCGGTTTCTCAGTAGCTGAGTAGTGGTGATATTCGAGCTTGCGCGTTCTACTACAAGTAGGTTCTTAAACGTGTACGAAGCCATTTTTGTTATTATTTATAACAATTTGCTATATTATTTCAATTTTTTATAAATAGTTAATACCACAAGGTATTAACTGAGAACTTTTAATCTATATCGATATAGTCTGAAAAAATTTAACGTCTCCAGTAAATTGGTTCATCCATAAATTTAGATACCGTTAAGGCTCCTTTCCGAGACCCCCTTGTTAACCAGTAAACTACTCCTGTAACAAGAACTAATACAAGTACAAATATCAGAATCTTAACCCACTGAGGTAGATTTTTCTTATCGTCATCTTTTTTGTGATGACCCATTTATTACTAGCACAGATATTTTTAACAAATAACTTGGTGACTAAAGGTATCAAACTCACAAACAATTATTTTCATACCGTTCAGATCATAAGTTAATACATGGTTCTTACGTATCCCATATCAGCTCGTTTTCTAGAATAGATTTGACTCTGCCGAGCCGTTGAACCCGGCTTATAGATTATGTTTTGCGTTAGTCATTTATGATATTATTATTATACTCTTAGATTTGGTTTAAAGGAGTAAATGTGATAGAAAAATGACCGACAACAAGACAAAAACTTCTGGACCTAATTCCGATGAATTGGATAAGGATAAGGATAAGAATGAGAATACCGTTACAGTTGAAGACGTAAAGGAGAATGTTTCTAGCAGTCCTAGCAGTCCTAGCAGTCCTAGCAGTCCTAGCAGTCCTAGCAGTCCTAGCAGTCCTAGCAGTCCTAGCAGTCCCAAGGCTGGAGATACTAGAACCGAAACTCCTGAGAACGCGACGGATAAGGAGAACGGTTCCAATGATCCCGATAAGAAAAATAAGAAACGCGGTTCTGGTGTACTTCCACTCGATGCTTTGATGAATCTCGTAATGATGGATACATTGGGAGGTCTTGAATCTGCGATTGGTAGAGGTTCTGGAGATAGAGATCAAAGCGATCGTATTTCGACAATTTTTGATTCGGACGAAGATGAAGACCAGGATGAAGACCAGGATGAAGACCAGGATGAAGACCAGGATGAAGACCAGGATGAAGACCAGGATGAAGACCAGGATGAAGACCAGGAT
>Ga0206129_10006822_pt1 | contig 11463 bp, 10 predicted proteins | sample Helgoland_Spring_8_FD_148616 | JGI IMG/M metagenome (GOLD analysis project Ga0206129, IMG submission 148616) | Pelagic subsurface seawater microbial communities from Kabeltonne, Helgoland, North Sea - Helgoland_Spring_Bloom_20160502_2 | ecosystem: Environmental > Aquatic > Marine > Epipelagic ...
TTACTATGAAAACATCAGAATTTGAAATATCTGATTCTAATGAGGTTATTTTCAAATTTTTTGATAATGCCTTCTTTAAAGATTTAGAGGATGTTTCATCCGTGATGTCATTATACTGATTTAATGCCTTAATTCTCTTGTTATTAATATCATAACCAATAACTTCATAAAGTTTAGAGAATTCTATTGCTAAAGGCAAACCAACATATCCTAAACCAATGATAGAAATTTTAAGATCTTTATTTAGCTTCATTATATGGATTTAAGTTAATGAGAATTAATTTTTTTCCTGAATAAAAATTGAAAACCATATTTTAGTTGTTAGTATTTTAAAGATAAAAGAGGAGTTCACTGTTTTTTTTAAATAAAAGTTATCAAGTAAAACTTTTAGTTTATTATTATCAAAAAAATCAAAACTTGATTTGCTGTAAAGAAAATCCTTTATGTCCTCTGATTCTCTTAGAATTGTGTCTATAGGGATTGCAAACCCATTTTTTATTTTATTTTCATAAATGCTTTTAGGAATTAAATCCTTAATACTCTCTCTCAGTATATATTTCCCCTTTTCAAAATATATCTTATAGTTTAAAGGCAACTTGTTTGCAAAATTAACTATTCGGAAGTCCAAAAATGGAAATCTAGTTTCAATCGAATTTGACATTGATAATGCATCTCCGTATAAAAGAAGGTTTGGTAATGTTTCTGTTTGATTATAATCAAACAAATTATGATATTTTAAATTTCTGAATTTAGTTTTTTTTGTAATTCTTGATCTTATAATAATAACTTTGAGTTGCCCTATAAATCCATGTTTTTTGAATCCATTAAAATACCTTAACAAAATAATTTTAATACTATATATTTTTTTCATTTTAAAAAAATAACTTGTTAAATAAGGTAAATTTTTAAGATTATTTCTAATTACTTCGGGGAAAAATTCTGTCACGTATCCCCCAAAAATTTCATCAGCCCCTTGACCTTCTAACAAGACTTTATTTCCATCTTTCTTTACTTTTTTATAAAGCTCATTTATACCTACTATAGCAGGTGCGGCATGTCCTGACTCTATATGTAATATGCATTCTTTAAGCTTTGATAGATAGTCAAAATGATTTACTTCAATTAATGTCGAATCTAAATTATAGTCTTTAAAAAATTTTAAAGATTTACTTTCATCTAAATCAACTTCAATAGAAAAATCATTCTTATCATTTTTGGAAAAGAATTTATTTTTTGAAAAAAGTGTATATGTTTTTAAAGGTTTTTTAAGTTTATTGCTAACAATTGAAACAATTGAACTTGAATCTAATCCAGAAGTTAAAGTTGATGAGATATTTACATCTGATCTTAATCTTAAATCAACCGAACTTCTAAATAATTCAAGAAAATTTTTCTTTGCTTCTTCAAATTGAATTTTTATGGGATTAAAATCTTTTTGATAATATCTTTTTATTTCTACTTTTTCGAAATCATACACCATACTACAACCAGGTAAAAGTCTTTTTATTTCTTCAAACCATGTGTCCTCAAATTGATCAATATAACCTCTGTGTAAAAACTCATTAATCATTTCTTTATTAGGTCTCTTTAATTCAGGGAAGTATGATATTATTGGAGAAACCTTGCTTGAGAACATAAACTTATTCTTTGTTTTGAAATAATAAAATGGCTTTATACCAAATCTATCTCTAGATGAAAAAATTATGTTTTTACCTGGATCAAAAATAGAGAATGCCCACATCCCATTAAATCTATCAACGCATCTTTCTCCCCAAAAAATATAAGCTCTTAGAACTACCTCTGTATCTCCTTTAGTTCTAAATTTCACGCCTTTTTTTTCTAACTCGTTCTTTAATTCTAAATAATTGTAAATTTCTCCATTATAGGTAATTGTATACTTATTGACTGAAAACGGTTGATTGGATTTATCATCTAAATCAATAATTGAAAGCCTCGTATGTCCAAAAACCAAATTACTTTGTATTTTTAAAACGCTTTGGTTATCTGGTCCTCTATTAATTAATTTATCTAGCTCCAAACTAAATTTTTCTATGTCAATTGTATTTTTTTGGTATAAACCAATTATGCCACACATATTATTTGTTTTATAGTTAAATGTCTAGAAATTTAACGGCTTCATGATTGTATTTTGGGTAATAAGAGTTTTCAATTATTGTTTTATCATTGATTAACTTCAAAAGGGTTTCGGATTTATCAGCAAAATAGATAGTTCCTTCCCTAATAAATTCTCGATAAGCTTCTTTACCATAGTTTGAAACAGTTATAGATTTCTTTTGAAAGCAATAGGCTTCATACAAAACTGTCGACCATTCTGATACTACAACATCAATATTAGGCACTAATTTTTCAAAACTGTAATTATTAGCTTCAACTAAACTGAATTTATTTCTTTTAATTCCTTCATTTAGTAGAAATTGAAAAATTTTGTTCGTTTTATGTTTTTCCCTTGGGTGGAGCCTTACATGCCAAAGAATATTATTTGACTGTTTCATCGCTTTTATAACAATATCATTTAATTCAGAATACTGTAAACAGTATAAAACATGAATGATCTCTTTATTAAAATTGATTTTCAAGGGATCATTAATTTTTAATAAATACTCATACCACAAATTTCCTCCTACAATTACTTTATGAAAATTTTGGTTTGACATCCATTTATCAAATTTACCCCTAAATCTATTTTCCCAAATCCAAAAATATTTTGGTAGCATTTTAAATCCTGATTGTGGAGCGTTATTCCAATTTGAGTAGTACAAACTATTTTCACCTTGTTGACCATGTTGAAACTCAATAGTATTTATATTTAAATCATTAGCTGCATTTAAAAGTGCCATGGCTATAATATTGTCAAAGGACTTAACAAAGACATTTTTTGGCTTTATGATGTATTTAAGTATAAATCTGAAGAAAACAAATTTTGTAAAAAAATCAATTAGACTAAGATTAAAAGAGTCAATATCCACTGATTCGTTTCTTCTAAGGAGCTCTGAAATACCTTGCGTTTTTTTTCTGAGCCTTATCTTGAAATAAATGTTAAGAATTGGTTTTACCAAATAATAAAACAAGGTGATATTTAGTGCATTTGACTTTGGTACGGAAGGATCTATGTAGCCAAACTCAATTAACGCTACTTTTGGGTATCCGAATTTATCTTCAAATGGGCTAAAGTGCTTATCAAGCAAGCGGTTATTTATTTCAACCTTTCCTGATTTATCTGTTCCATAAAGTAAAAAAAGATTTTTTGATTTCATTTTCCAAAGTTCAAAAAACCTTAAAAAATCTATGAGATGATGAAAATAACTCCCAAATGAAAACTTTTCTTTTTGACCAAAATTTATAGTATGCAGTTTTTTTACTATTGAAACTCTTATTAATGGCCAAATGTTTATTTCGTTTATATAAAACTTATTAACATTTATTTTTTTATCTAATTTTTTTATTTCATCGTTTAAAAGAGCTAATTCGTTCACAATGATTCTTTCATTAAAGACTCAACAATCTTGAAATCCAATTCAGTGTCAATGTCCATCGCTTCAATTGAAGAAATTTCAAAACCATTGGCTTGATTATAAAGCGTTTTTGATTGCAAAAAATTTGAAATTTTATTTATATAAATAGCTCCGTTTGGGCGGTATAATTTTTCTATATCTTGTGAACGAGTATTGCCTGTTATCATTGGGGAATCCTCTAAAACTGGGCGCCAGTTTTGCTCTAAGAATTTTGAGTTATCTAGCCTAAAGGCGAATTGTGTCGGAAAATCATAAACATTACAACTAAAGAGAGGGTACTTCGTCCGCTCAAAAAATGTTAACGCATTTGAAACGGTGTCATGACTTCTTAAGGGAGCAGTTGGTAATGCTAGTCCAAACCATTCAGTAGAGAAGAGTTCCGGATGAATATCAAAGATTCTCTTTAACTCCTCAACAACTTTTGTCTTGTTTGTTGCCGTTTCTTTTGGCCTATTTAAAATTGTAATGTTATCCGCATATTGTTTTTCAGCCAACTCACAGTATTCTTTGGAATCAGAAGTAAAAACTACCCTATCAATCAATTCGTGCCCAATTAAAGCATCAATCGTATGAAAAAAAAGTGGTTTGCCATTTAATAACTTTATGTTTTTGTTTGGAAGTCTTTGAGATCCTCCTCTTGCAGGTACTATAAAGGTTATCATTAGTTAATGATTTTTAGGTTTTCTTGAATCGTTTTAAATACGTTCTGAACTTCTTTGAACTCCTCTTCGTTTAAATGTGGCATTGGCATTCGGTCTCTTCTATGAAAAATACCTAAACATTGTATTAATGCCTTGTTACATCTGTGCCAACCGTATTTTTTGACTACAGTATCGAAAAAAGGATTTTCTAGTTTATCAATTATTTCTTGAATTCGTTCCATGTCATCTGCTTCCCAGCTTTTCCAAAACTCTTCTCCAATTCTAGCGTCTATTAATGATATCCCATTTAAATAGGCTCTCGCTCCATAAGGTTTGAATTCAATAAATTTTTTCTTAACCCCAGCTATTACGACTTTTATATCTGGCTCCAGAGAGAGAACCTGCTTGGTTATCTCAAAGTTCTTAGCATCTTCTTTAATTGCTACTATGTAGGGGTTCTCTTTTAATTTTTTAATTAATGAGAATGGCCAGTCCATTTGTTTTCCGTTCATTCCAGATAAGAAGGGCATTTCATGCACTAAAATAGGAAAATCAGATTTTTCACCTACGTATTGAAAGTGATCTAGAATTTGATCTTCAGTAAAATACTTTTCTCTTACAATTAAAGAAATCATATCAGCTCCACATTTTTTTGCATGTACTGCAAATTTCAAGGATGTTTCTGTCGAACAATGAATTGGATCTCCAACAATAATAATGTTTGAAGGGTCGAGTTCTTTTACTATTTTGATACAGTACTCATTTAATGCCAATATTTCATCAAACTCTAATTGAGAATAACGCGAATTATAAGCCATTACATAAAATTTTCTGGCACCCCCTGAGTAAAGGAATTCAATATATTTTCTTAGCCCTTCAAAATCAATTTTATAGTCCTCGTCAAAAGGGGTAAAGATGGTGTAAAAACAACCTTCTAATTTTTCTTTTAGTTTTTGATATCTCATATTTTATTTTTTATTCTATTAATATCTTTTTCGACCATTTGGCAAATTACTTGATTGATGCCTTTCGTTTTTTTCCAACCTGTACTTTTTTCAAGTTTTTCGGAATCTCCCATCAAACCTGGAGTATCAATTTTGCGATAATATTTTTCACTTATAGTCATTAATACTTTCCCTGTTATTGCGTCATAACACACTTCTTTTAACCCTTCTCCTTTAAATTTCGGCTCAAAACCAGCATGTCTTGCAGCTTCAATTAAAAGGGATCTTACAGAAGTTAAATTTCCACTCGAAAGAACATAATCACCTGGCTTTTTTACAATGAGGCAAATTCCATCAACAAAATCCTCAGCACTACTCCAATCTCGTTTCATATCAATATTCCCTAAAGAAAAAGAGGGGCCTCCAGAAACTTTTAGCCTCGCAATGTTATAAGATATTTTTCTACAAACAAAATTCCTAGCTCGAAACGGACTCTCGTGATTAAAAAAGATACCTGTTGACACTTCTAAACCAAAAGCTTCTCGATACATTTTCACTAAATGATATACTGTGAGTTTTGAGATTCCATATGGATTCAAAGGTTCCATTTTTGAAGTTTCATTTTTTACTTCAAAGGTAGAACTATCAAAAATCTCAGAGCTGCTTGCAAAAAACACTTTTGTGTTCATTTTTAAACTCCGAATTGTTTCTAAAATATTTATTGTAGAATTAATGTTTGTCGCTAGTGTTGATTGTGGAGCCTCAAATGAATCACCAACGAAACTATTCCCTGCCAGCTGATATATTATATCGGGGTTGTGTTTTATCATTAATTTTTGAAAATGAAAAATATCATTTATATCTAAGGGTTCTAAACTAATTAAGTTTTTAATTTTTAATTCATCAAGCCTCCAAGCCTTGTCATTATTCCCATAATCGCCTCCCCTTCTGAATGTTCCTATTACCTTTTCTCCTTCACCGATTAACTTCTCAGCAAGAAGTGATCCGTCTTGACCTGTAACTCCAATTATAAGATGTGTCATGTTATTCAATTAATGTGGAAAGTGTTTTTAAGGCTTTTCTGAATCCGGCATAAAAATCTAGGTGTCCTTGCCATACTTCAATTACTTTTTGATTCGGTTTCTGAAGTATTCTTTTTATGTAATCTAAATTTTCTTCATCACCAAAACCAATTTCAATACCTTCTCCGTCAATTCCTTTTGCATCTGCTATGTGTATATGTTCAGTGTTTTTTAGTAAGGTCTCAAACGCATTTTCAAAGGGCATTTTCAAGTTTGATTTACACATGAACAAATGACTTATATCTAAACATATTGGAAATTGGTTCTCTTCAATAAACTGAATTGCTTCATTATTGTTAAAGACATCCAAAACTATAGATCCACCAAAATACCATGCTATAGGTGGGAGCCATTGTGGGATGAAAATTGTTTTTGTATCGTTGAGTTTTTTAAATAGTTCTTTTAGATCAAAATAAAATTTATTTTTATCTTCTTCGTAAAGTGAAAAACTGCCAACTATCACAACTTGCTTTTGTGTGATTTTATAAATTTCATCACCAATATCTTTGCATCTTCCGATTATTTTATCACTAAGCTCTTTTTGATAACTATCATCTGAAAAGGGATCTATCAAAGTTACTGGGTCAATATAGTCAGGAAGATGAATACTGTATTGATTTGCGTCTTCAATTATAGCATAATCAAAATCGCTTAAGACTTCAACATAAGAAAGATGGAATTCGAAATTTTTTAGCGGGAAGATTTTTTGAATTTCTTTAGCATCATGTAATCGTATGGGAAGTGATATTCTTTTCGAAATACATTTTTGGATTTCATCCTCTGTAAGCTCTAACACATTGTTAAAATGCGAAGGTTGTAAAACTTCTCCTTTTTTTAAAGGTTTTACCAATTTCTTTGTCAGGAAACTCCCTATTGTATTGATGTCAAGACCTGTTTTAGGGGATCTATAGTCCAACTGATCAAAGTCTATTTGATCTCCAATGTTGTAATCTTTTAATGACACAAAAGATCTTCCTAGGTTTTGCTTGTTGAGTAATTCTCCTTGATTCAAAACTCTTTCTTCATTCCCCCGATAGATATCATTCCAATTTTTGATGATGTCTCCAAGCTTTTTAAATTCATCAGGCGTCGAGCTCGTAGAATGATCTAAACCTTTGGCCTTTTTGTCTAAGGTAATATGCCTTTCAATAATTGTAGCTCCCTCTTTTAATGCAAGAAGGCACAACTCCCAATCTTGGTCATGACTTGAATAACCAACATTCTTCTCACACAATTGTTCTAGTCGTTTAATGTAACCCAACTTGGCATTATAACTTGCAAGAGGATAGTTGGAGACACAATGGAGCATCATCCAATTCTTTTTAGATTTTAAATAAGTGATGACTTGTTTAATTTCATATTCATCATGACACCCTGAAGATAACAAAACTAGTTTTTCTTTTTTCATCAAATAATCGATAAGAACTAAATTACTTAGTTCAACTGATGGAATTTTATAAAAGTCAAATTCCTCTATAAATTCATTAAAATCTAAAACATCTTCTTTAATAAAAAAACTGACGCCTACCTTAAGACCTTTGTCTTTAGCATATTTTGTTAATTCCAATATTTTTGGGGGACTTAGATATACTTTTTTAATTTCATGCTTTAAACTCTCATCCCCGATTTCCATTGATTGGCCATGGTAGCTTCTGTTTAAGTTTCTATATTGAAATTTAACTCCCCATACCTCTGAGGCTTTAGATGAGTCAATAAGTTTTTTTGCTTTATCAAAATCACCGTCATGATTTATGCCTATTTCGGCTATAACTTTTATTTGCATTTAAAAAATTTAACTTAAATAATTATGCATTCTTAAAACAATACGTTCTGCTCCTTTTTTATTGATTTTGCCGCCTTGATGAAAAACATCCGAATCAAATACAATGAGTGTTCCGGCCCTTCCTTCTACTGGAATTAACTTTTTTGGGTCGTATAGTTCGGGGTAATCTAACTCTAGTCGATTTTTAACAACACTAAAATGCTTTCCAAAAAGTTTTAAAAGAACTTTTTTTAACAAATTATCATTTGGGGTGGGTATAAATTTTCCCCAAGCTTTTTCTCTTAATCCTTTTCCTAGCTTGTGAGAATTAGGCTGAATAAAAAAAGCTCCATTCTCTTTAGTAACATCATTTAAATATAAAAAATACTTCAATGAAAGATTACGATCAAAATGCAAATAGCCATTTCTTCCAATACTTCCATCAAATTTATAGTCATGAGTAGAATAAATACTATTAAAAAAACCTTTTGAAATATTATTATTGTACGCAAGAAATAATTGTTTCATCCAAGACTTTGAAAAAATATTTTTCTGAATACTATTATTAGATAAAGACCTTGGCTTATTAATTGTATAAGTTGACCCAAATGAATATAAATTCCCATATTTTTTATGATAATTCAGAACCTCTTCTTTTAAATAATTTACTTCTTCTGTAGATAAATAAGAGTCAACTCTAAAAATTCCTTGATCTAATAGAGTTTGTTTTAAGAAATTAATTTCTTTTAATTTGCTTTTGTCAATAATTATCATCTAAAAATATTTTTAAGTTTTATAAAAAAATTGTTTTTCTGCAAACTTAGTGTTCCAAACTTGTTTTTAAAAAAAACTGATTCAAGATCTTTTGAATTTATATTTAAATTGTCTTTGCATTTAAAATTATCAATATTAATTTTTGAATCTATTATAGATAATTTGTCTAAAAAAACTTTAGAAATATTTAAATTTAAATGTATAGGATCATACAAATAATTTTTTTGAAGCAAAAATGGTTTAACAGTATTTGTCATAATAGTTTCACTAAAAATATCGATTATGAGTTCTTTTGCTTTTTCTTTAAGCAATTTAGTTAAATATTTCAGTCCCTCAATGCTAGGAGCATATCCAGTAGTAGGCGTTAAAATTTTAGCATTTAAAAAATTAGCATATTCAATATAGTTATCACAACAGACAGCTATATATTCCTTATTTACATTAGAGAGAACCTGGCTTTTTTCAAGATGAGGGCTCCATCCAAAACCAAGCTGAAATCTAATATTTGGCTCTCCCATATATATGTATATATCATACCTATCAATTGGAAACATTTTCTTAATTTTTTTTATTTTTTTAAAAACCTGATTTTTATTTTTTGAATCAAGGTTTATTTCTTTACCAGGCCCAAGAAAAACAGGTATTATATTATCTCTAAATGCAAAGCTTCTAGTATGAGAATCTCCAACTACAACTATTCGCTTCATCCTAAAGAAAATTTTATTTCAACTATTAACCTTTTAAAAACAAAGTATACGGCAAGCATTAATATTATTAACTCTAGAAAAAGCATTATGAAGTTCTGATTAAATTCAAGTAAACTATTGATTAAATAAAAAGGAACAAATATTAAAGATATTTTAAATAGTTTGTTCATGATTAACTTAAAATAGTCCATGAAATTTAAGTTTGTAGTTTTAAAAACTCTCTTTATCCAAAAAGGAAATATTAATAAATGAGATAATATTGGGCTTAAAACAGCTCCATACAAATCAAAGAATCTAGATAATAAAATAAAAAGAAGTGGATAAATTAAAGATGCTATCAGATTAAGCTTAGCAATACTTTTTACACTATTATCTCTACATCTATATAAATTAGCCGCAAAATCTCTACTTCCAATGAGTAAATACAAAAATAAACCAACATTAAAAACGAGAACATAATCCAATAGGTAGTCTTTAGAGATTGAAGTAAATATAAGTTGAGAAAAAAGAATGAAAATACCCGAAATGGTCATTAAAATAAAAGAAGTATATTCTGTTCCTTTTAAAGCTAATTCATTAAACTCTTTATTAGAAGATCTCGAAATCTTATATGAAAAATGTGGGACGATTGAACTATTAATTATACTACTTACCGTTGAAATAAGCTTTGTAAACTGAATTATACCAAAATATATCGGTAATGAAGATGGACCTAAAAAAATACTGACTAGTAGTTTATCTGAAACATTAACAATTGAACCACTAACTGCAGAAATAAAATTCCAAAAACTGTAAGATTTAACTTTCCCAAACTGGCTAATTAAACTGTTTACCCTAACAAAAAAAATATTAAACCTATGTCTAATAAAAACAAATATTGTATGAGTGCAATATCTAAGTAAAAGACATATTAAATTGATAAATAAAATTTCATTTAACTTATAATTATTCTTAATCGCTATATAAACTAAAACAGCCTCAATGAGCAAAAAAGAGATGTTTACTAGATTTTCAGTCCTAAAGTCTTTAAAAGCTCTTAACGCAAAGCTAAATGTCTTAAAAAACCAAATTAACGGGACAAAGTAGATTAATAGAATTAAGAAGTCGTATATATCGTTGCTATTCAAGAAACTAAATAATTTGTAATAATCTAAAATATAAACTCCGCTTGAAAAGAGTAATCCAAATGCCAAATAAACAATAGCTACTACAAAAATTAAATTTGAAACTTCTTTTTTATCCTTATACAGAGGAATATATCTCTCAAGGGATGTAGAAAACCCAGACTGAACAAATTCAAATTGAGTCATTAAAGTGGCAAAAAAAATATAAACACCATAGTCTTTTAATGGAAAAGAACTGATGAGTAAAGAAAAAATAACTATGTTGTACAAAAATTTACTCCCAGCGTAAAACGCATTTGAGAAGGTATCTAAAAAAAAATATTTATTTTTTATTTTCAATTATCATTTCTTAAGCAGCCAACTAGACGACTGTATTTTATCTCCAAGACGGTCTATTAGCGCCACGTTCATCTCTTCGCAAACAGGCTTCTCAGGAATTGTATCGTTATTCTGATCTCCTCCATTAGCAAAACCCAGTTCAAACTCCCCGCCAAACTGCTCAGCAATCATTTTAATGGTAGCGCATACGGTTCTATCGGTATCAATCGAAAGAATAGCCTTATCCACCGCTTTAATGTTAGATACGATTACCATTTACTCATTTTCATCCTGAAACTCTTTACTCCCTTTAAGCGCTCTTTGATGGTCGTTATTTACGATCACAAAAAGCTGGTCAGCAATAGCTTTAGCATTATTAAAATACTCCAAGTGCCCTTTATGAATGGGGTTAAAGTATCCTGAAACGATGATGGCTTTTTGCTTTTTCAAATTAAAAAAGATTATTAATGATGTTTACTACTGCTGGTAGGTGAGATTTCTTTTTTCGTAAAATTAGTGCTCTTTTCATCCCTTTCCAATTGAATAGGTGCTTGATGAAAGAATCCCTCTACCATCAA
>Ga0206129_10006829_pt1 | contig 11454 bp, 8 predicted proteins | sample Helgoland_Spring_8_FD_148616 | JGI IMG/M metagenome (GOLD analysis project Ga0206129, IMG submission 148616) | Pelagic subsurface seawater microbial communities from Kabeltonne, Helgoland, North Sea - Helgoland_Spring_Bloom_20160502_2 | ecosystem: Environmental > Aquatic > Marine > Epipelagic ...
CACAAGTAATATCATAAAGTATTTTTTATATTGTTTTTAATAAAAGTATAAAAATTAAAGCAACATTACATCAATATCTTTTTCTATGTGAATTATATATCTATAATGGAAATAATAAACGACTCAGACTTATCAAAGAAGACATTTTTATCTCATGTGTTTTCTACAACGGAAGAGGGACAAGCCGAATTCTTAAATGTAATCCAATATTCATCAATGGGTGTAGTCCCAATAGTAATGTTGAATAAAATAGTTCAGCGTTTTATCCCAGAGGCGGACCCAGAGAAGTCAACTTTAGAACTTTTAGCCGAAATCTTCATTCAATTGACAATCATGTTTTGCGGTGCTATCATTATTCACCGTGCTATCACATATTTCCCAACTTACAGTGGGTTTAAGTACGAGAACTTAACCTTAACAAACGTAATATTAGCATTCTTAATCATTGTGTTAAGCATTCAAACAAAGTTAGGTCTGAAAGTAAATATTTTATTTGACCGCGTAGTTGAACTTTGGAATGGTCCATCAACAGATGAGACAAAGCAGAATGTAAAACAAAACGTTCGTGTATCTCAGCACACAATGCACCGCCCAAGTCAAGCAGATAATTTAGACAATAGCCAGATGCAAGGAGGTTCATTTCCTCCTGCTCCAGTAGCCACTGCCAGACCTGATATGGGTCAGCAACAAATGGCACCACAAGACATGGGTATGTCATTCGGTCCTATGGCAGCAAATGGAGCTTTAGGTGGTTCATTTGGTTCTGCATTTTAATTTCGTATCTTTATGAGTAATACAATCGGTCATAAAGATAATTTACACATTGACAGAAAACGGGTTACCTTTCAAGTTGACACAGTTGCCTTTTTCATTGCGTATTTTGCCGGGTTTGCATAGATTGTTACATCTATTCGTTTTAGGGTTGAGAATTTTACCAGTAGGGCATTTTTTAACGGTTTTACGAGTTTTATCACGAACACATTTGAAATTGGCATTGCGAACATACCCATGTTTACATGTTTTAACGCAGTTTTTTGTAGTAGGCTTATATTCCTTTCCAGGAGGACAAATACGTATAGGTTCATCGTTTACGGAAATAGTTTTCAAGTCTGATTTAGAAACATTAGCAGTGTCTTTGACAATCATATCGATAGTTTTCTCAAGAACAGTAGGTATTTCAGCACCATCAACTAACCGGTGATTATCAAATTTCATATTGTGTTTTTTTAAAAGTCCTTGTTCGCTAAGTAGCTCTTCGTATTCATTCATTAACATATCAGTATCATAACGAGAATATACATTGGGATGAACCATATTTTTAAATAAAAGAAAAGCACGTTTTGAAAAATCACGGTCTAATAAATGCATCGATTTTCTTAACATATACATTAATGAAATGCCTAATCCATAACTATCAACAGTATCAATTGATTTACTTATGAACTTATTATAGTCATATTTATCAAGATTCATTGATAAATTAAAAAACTGTTTAATCATTTTACTGGTAATATTTTTATATTCAGTGGTCCCAGATTTGAAATCAGTAATACAGTCAAAAAAATACCCCATTTGTTTGGATATTTCTTTCGATACAGATGAAAAATCCTTAGCTAATTTTGATACAGTCCCATTCGCGTAACGATTGTATGTTTTCTTATTCCATAGCACAATTTCAATAGGAAAAGACCAATGATGTTTTTGTGCCAGCCAGTAATCCGAATCCCTACATTTATTAATAATGCTATCCTTGTCGGTCATAAATCCAAAGTCAATAAAATTAATTCGGTTAGTTCCTTGGTTATAAACGACATTTGGATGTTTTAAATCATGATGAACGATGCCATTCTTTTTAAACGCATTCAGACCACGAAATAAGCGGCTAACTTCTATCCAGAATAATTCTATTTTTTTGATATTTTCAGGGGTTTTACTCCATTGTTTTACTTCTTTTCCGAATTCATCAAGATCTTTCCCTCCGTATTTCATTAATAATAATTTATAATTATTAACTTGCTTAGGTTCAAAATCTCTACATTTTGCGATAGCCATGAGATTTGCTACGTTTTTATCATCAACATTACAATCATCGGGAATACCTAAATAGTATTCTTTCTTTTCATCAGCAAAGTCAATAAGACTATATTCACCAAGCTCTTGATTAGCATTTTCGCGTGTCATAAGTTTAGATACTGTATTCGAATCCTTGCGAGGTCTATCTTTGCATTTAATTTGCGGTTTATGTACGCAACCATATGTACCTTCACCAATAACTGCCGGTTTTCCAAATGTATCTTTGTTCATTTATATACTATGGATATTATTTAGTTTATGCGATATTCATAGAATTTACTAAATCCATTTTTTGCATAGACGTATTTAATGATGCTTGGTTTTCAATATTTGCGAATAAATAATCCGTAACCGGTTTGTGTTCTTTTTTCTTAATTTGCTTATAAACGAGATTAATATTATCACATACTGACATAATTGTAGGTTTGTCTGGCATAAGTTCAATATCATTAGGTATTTCTTCGGTTAATAAAGAAACCGCAAAATACAGTAAATACCGCCTACGTTTATTGGTCCCTGTTGTATATTTAATACAAAATAGAGTATGTAGTGAGTTTAATAATGCTTCAATATATTTATTATCAAGTTCATAGCAATGATGAAATAATACATCCCACAATATCCAGATGACATTCGTTTTATATTTAGATTCAACTGGATTATCATCTCTTGGTTGACATAAACAAGGGTTTTTATTGCTATTGCATACAATAGAAAATTCGATAAGCCATTCAATCCAATAACAAGCATTAATTGTATCCTTTTTATCTTTGGATAAATGGTATGAAAATTCATTAATCGGGATGAAAAGTTCAGTTGGGTCTTTTTTCTTCAAGATGTTACTTGCGTATTCCATGGATGGTGCGTGCAATCTATCTGAAATTTGTGTCATATCAAATTCCTCTTTACGTTTGATTCGTATAGGTTCGAAACTGTGTTTTCTATTAGATAAAGTAAGCGTAGCAACGATTTCAGCAAACATTTTTCTTATTGTAGGGTGATTCCGTAAATGGTGTGGACTGGATACACTTTCCTCGTTAATAATACTTTGAAATAATAAAAAACGTTTTTCAAGATAAATAATAATTTTTGGATTCCCTATATGTAAGTGTTTTCCAGCATAGTGGAGTATATTCTCCCAAACGTCCATAAAATGGCCGGCACATATTAATTCACAGCACCAATAACATGCTGGCTCTATTTTGCCTTTAATCATATTTTCAATAAAATTATTTCTGACCTTTAATTTTTTATAGTTTGAGAACGATATACCGTTAAATTCATTCGAAAGGCGTGAATCATTAATATTAGTTCCATCCTCAACTCGCGGCAAATCATCATCATCGAACATTTATAGTTTTGTATTAGGTGGAGACAAAACTATATGAAAACAAACCCAATAACAATTATTTCTTCCAAACCGAAACGAATATAGGGTCGGTATTTAATCCATCAGACCAGTTCATTCCGGGACCATATCGTTCATTCTTAAGAAACGTGTCCGTCATGGTAAACCCGGATTGAGTCAAAGTTTTCTTAAAATAACATAAATCATCTTCCGTATTAAAATCGTGTTCTATGATTAGTAACTTTATATCATCTAAAATAGTAGGATAATCCTTTAACATACCTACGAAATGTCCTTCATTATCAATGACTAATGTGTTAAATTTAAGCTTGTACTTTTCGAGAACGTCATTGTATCCGATTGTATTCACTTCAACAGAACCAGGTATCTGAGTTGGATATGTTTGCCAATTCAATGAATATAATGGAACTTTTGATATAGCCGAATTTTCAATAAAAAATTCAAAGTTATTGGAATCTCGGTTTTGTTGTAATATAGATAATTCTTTTTTTGATGGTTCAACCACCACATGGTTCGTTTTAGTATCTAATATGCTGTTTATTACACATGAATTTCTACCGATTGAACCACCCAATTCTAAAACAACACTGTCAGGAGTAATATGTTTTACTGACATAAGTTGTTCGGGTATCTCCGTATTAAGTTGTGATTTATCTGAGAAAGAAAGACCATTATGAATATCTATTAATTTTTGAATGTACTCATCCATAAGAAAATATAATATATATTAACAATGAATTTATTATTTAAGTTGTTTATTCGGTAATAAGTCTGGGTACAACATTAATAGTTTGTAATTCTTGTGACATTAGTTTATATGCGTATGGCATATCTACCTTTGAAAAGTCCGAACGATTATCACATGTTTTACATACATGTACGCTAAAGTCGGAAGTATCATACATTCTGTTTTTCTTTCCATCATTAAACGCAGCAATCATACCGCATTTATTACAAACATGTGTGCTATATTTATCAGAAACATCATACATTCTTTCTCTACAGAATCGAGAAATTCCATGAGCGATCATAACATCTCTTTCCATTTCTCCTATTCTAAATCCACCATCACGACTTCTACCTTCAGCTGGTTGTCTGGTTAGATTTACCATGGGACCTATAGAACGACTATGTTGCTTATCTGTAACCATATGTTTTAATCTTTGATAAAATACTGGACCCATATAAATACTGGTTTCAAGCTGTTCTCCAGTTAGTCCATTATACAATAGTTCATTGCCATAACTTTCATATCCCAGATGTTGTAGTTCTTTGGCTATTGTTGCTACATCCAGATTACCAAAACTGGTACCATCACCAAACATACCAAGTTCTAATAGTACTTTTCCAAGTAAAGTTTCTTTTAATTGTCCGATAGTCATTCTGGATGGAATAGCATGAGGATTAATAATAATATCGGGTTTAAGACCGTCTTTTGTAAATGGCATATCGCATTCAGGAATAATATTACCAACTGTACCTTTTTGTCCGTGCCTGGAACTGAATTTATCACCAAGCACAGGTTTTCTAAGGGCCCGTACTCTAACTTTTGCGAAATTGTAACCATCTCCATTGCGACCAGTATAATTTTTATCAATATAGGTTTCTTCAGTAGTTCTGAAGGTTTTACTTTGGTCTTCATATTTAATTGTTTTCATAGGGTCATTACGGTTTTCCTTAATTGGTACAGTCTTAGCAATAATTACATCTCGGTTTTCAACCAATTCATTTTCAGGAATAAATCCATTCTCGTTTAGTTTACTATAATTTCCAAATTTGATACCCTTTGTTTTCGCTGGGTCGGGTTGACATCGAATAATCTCATCGCGAATAATATTCTTATCTTCGTCTTTTTCTGTATGATAAATTGTAGCTAAGAACAACCCTCTATCAAGAGAGCCTTTGTTAATCAATACACTATCTTCTTGATTATAACCGGTATGTGTCATAATTGCGACATGAATTTGCGTTCCAGAGGGAATTTGATTAAGATGAATGAAGTTCATAAGACGGGTGTCTACCAAAGGGCGAGTAGGATAGTTTAATACATATGCTGTTTTATCCATACGCTGGTCGTAATTTGTAGCATATACACCCATCGCCTGCTTACCCATTGCGCACTGATATGTATTTCTCGGAGCTTGATTATGTTCTGGGTATGGTACACATGAAGCTAATACTCCGAAAATTGTACTGGGATGTATTTCGCAATGTGTGTATTGAAAATACCCATTAATGTCTTGTAAATAACTGTTTTTACTCTTCATCGCAATCATAGAGAAGTTTTGTTCTTCGGGGTCAATGTATTCAATTACAGATTCGTCCAATTTGCAATTAGTTAATAAATCATTCCATGATAATTCTTTAGATGTTATCTTATCAATGATATCACGTGTAATCATTGCCTTGTTATTTTTGACTCTTAGTACCGGACGAGTTAAACGACCACTATCATTACATATACGAATTTCAAGGGTGTTATAATTAAATATAATAGACGTGTAAATATTGATGATTCCCCTGTATTTTTTGTCTTTCATGTCATTGTATAATGAGATAGGGTCTAGAGCGATTCCAACCCAGCATCCATTAATGAATACTTTGACCTTTCCATGCATATCTTCTGGGTTACTATTATTTACGGATTTTATATATGGCTCAATATATTCATATAATGCTGTACTACTTGTAGGTATTGTAATATGTGCCATATAACTAATATTTTTGACAATACCAATCGACTGACCTTCTGGTGTTTCTGCCGGGCATAAGAATCCCCAAGTTGTATTGTGTAATTTTCTTGGAGCAATCAATTCACCACTTTTTTCAAGAGGTGTGTTAATTCTACGCAAGTGACTCAAACTGGATACATATGTAAGTCGATTTAGAACTTGTGCTACACCTACCTTACTACTATTTGACTGTTTGATACTAAAATCACCTGTAGATAGCGCACGATTAATTCCATTTTCAATAGTTGTTGATTTCATAATTTTATATATATTTGTAGTGTTGATGATATTTTGATAGTCATCCATAGAACGCCATGAACCGTTATTGATTTCACGAACAATTTGTTTTTGCATTTCTTTTACCAGTTTATTGAAATAATTTCTGAATAAGTTATTTAATAAAGTTCCGGTCAATTCGATCCTTTTATTTGTATATGAATCACGGTCATCTTCTTTAAACTGACCAAGACTGGTTTTAATTAGCTTCTGTGCCATATAACCAAGTAAATATATTTTCTGACTTACGGTTTTGCAATGTGGAAACAAATCTGAATCTAATACTTCTTTTGCGAATTCTTGCTTTTTACGTTGACCGGTTTCTTTATCCATATTCAATGGCGTATATGCTGCGTGTGTAGTGATATGTTCCATCGCATCTTCTTGTGTCATGTATTTATTACTATCAATTACAGAAGCTTGTAGAAATCGTAATAATTCATTTGTGTTAGTGTCGTTTATGTCGAGACAAATATGATTACAAATATCTTTGTCGGTTATAACTCCAAGAGCACGAAACACTACAAATAATTCAATAGGTTGTTTAATACGTGGGATAGATAGATATAGACCATTACCAAATCCATTATTTTTACTTGCTATCATCATTTCAATTTGTTTGGGTGAAATACATTTAAAATCGGGTACTGATTTGATTTCAGCCGTCCAACTCCATTTTGTAGTATTTTTACCATCAAAACAATATATCCTGTTTTCAGCAGCACGTTCTTGTCCTAATACAGTTTTTTCTGAACCCTTAATAATAAAGTAACCTCCACAATCCATCGAACATTCCCCTGATTGTTGATGACTAATATGAGGATTTTGGGTAAGGACACAAATAGAAGACTTAAGCATAATAGGTAATTTACCGATATTTATCTTTGGAATAATTTTTTCAACAATCTTGGGTGTATCCATATTTTCAGTATTACGTATTACATATTTAATATTAATGTCAAGTGTCATGGTTGAAGCATATGTGAAATTTCTGATTTTTGCCTCTTGGGGTAACATAGTTTTAGTTGCTCCGTTATTTTCATGAATTTGTGGTGGGTACAGTTTAAAGTTAGTAAAATTGATGAATACTTCGAGAAAATACTTATCCTTGCTTTCATTATAGTCATGGTCGGAACGAACTACAACTGGATTGAACATCTGTATTGTTTTTTGTATTTGAAAATTTACAAAATTGTTGTATGATTCTAATTGATGTCTAACCAAACGTTCAAGATGCTTTCCATCAAAATATGATTCAATAAGGTCATATGGCTCTTCGGTATACTCTCCGAGATGCTCTAATAATTTAGTTTCATCTGGACGTATTTCGGAAATCATCTTCTTGATTTTGTCATCAATATTTTTATTTTCGGCATCGATAATAGCTTTGATATTATCACTTTCATCGGAGTAAGTAGATGAAGACATTTTATCGGTTGGAATAGATAGTGGATTATTTGAAGATAGTGCTGATTTACAATCGTACTTCATTGTTACTGAAATTACATTGTTTAATATACTTGTAGTTATTTCAATTTTTTAGTAGAATATAAGAAAGAATATAGATATTTGATTTTATACTATGAAATGACTGAAAATAAATATACTACTTTTATAAACTTCCTTGATAATTACTCTATTAATGAAAGTATCGTTACCGGAGAATATGAAGTATTGCGACGCTTTATCCGAAATAATTACGAAAATACAAACATAAAGAATGTTCCAAGAATAAAATATGATTATACACCCATCACAAATCTTAATTATGTGAATCCATTTTTTTCAATGAAACCGATTCAAAATAGAGAACAAACAGAATTAAACTCACCAGATATATCTTTAAATGAATGTACCACAATACCAGAATGTTTTACAGAAAAAACTAAGGAAGAAATAATCGATGTAGAAATAAATACGATAACAGACGTTATTGAACTGTTGAATCAATATGAATACAAAGAGGATACCGAATACAATATCGATTTAGAATCTTTACATAAAATCAAAAAAGAATTAATCATGTTGGACGAAATGGTCGGATTATCATCACTGAAACAGTCAATATTAGACCAATTGTTATATTTTATACAAGGCTTGCATCAGAATAAGTCCGGTGGTGATTATAAACATACAGTTATTTACGGACCACCCGGAACAGGTAAAACCGAAATAGCGAAAATAATCGGAACTATGTATTCAAAAATGGGGTTCTTAAAAAATAATACGTTTAATAAGGTTACTCGTAATGATTTAATCGCAGGTTATTTAGGTCAAACTGCTATCAAGACGAAAAAAATAATAGATGAAAGTTTGGGTGGTGTTTTATTTATTGACGAAGCATATTCATTAGCAAGCCGAGAACAAAACGATTCTTTTTCCAAGGAATGTTTAGATATTTTATGTGAATCACTTAGCGACCATAAAGACGACTTAATGGTTATTATAGCTGGATATGAAGACGAATTAAATAATACTTTATTCAAAGCAAATCAAGGTTTAAAGTCACGATTTATATGGCGATTTACAATAGATACATATACGCCAAAGGAATTAATGCAAATATTTAAACGAAAAGTGGAATTAACCGATTGGCAACTTATAGATGACCTTGTATTAAGTGAAAAATGGTTTTACACAAACAAAGAACATCTTAAGAGTTATGGACGAGACGTAGAAATATTATTAACATATGTAAAAATATGTCATAGTCGGCGTATATACGGTAAACATAAGGATATTCGTAAAAAAATTACAAAAAGTGATATGGATTCTGGATTGGCTCTTATGTTGGTAAACAAGGAAAAGAAAGAAAAAATATTTATTTCGTCGTTGTATGTGTAATATACCTATTTTAGGAAAATAATAATATTAGTTATGACTGGATATTTCTTTTCGTAATAGTAATTATACCAAAAGAAATACATATGAGTGATAAGAAAATATTATCTATAAACATGAATGATTTTTCATATTCAAATAATAATAAAACTAAAAAATCTCAACCAAAGCAAAAACCAAAGGATAAAATTCGCGTAAAAAATCCTGTTAATAAAAAACAACAAACATTGAGAAAACAATCTTTATTAAATATGATTCGTAAACAACAAGAAGAAAGATACAAAAGATTACATACAAATACTCAACAACACGAACATCCTTCACATAAACCTGTAAATCATAGCGAAAATATTAGTAAATTTAATTCTGATTTCGATAACTCGTCACGTACTTATTTGGAACAATTAGTAAAAAAACATGAGAATAATGTTCCGAAAAACACCACATTAAGAAGATATCCACCAATTGAACCTACTATTTCACGTCCTACTGAAAATGATAGTCAATTTACATCAATTAACAATACAGCGGCACCTAAGTATGGATGTTTAAAGAATGGGAATTTACCGACATATAGAAATTATTTAAATAAAACTCAAACCAATCGTCCTTCAATACAGGTTGGAGGTGATGTAAAATTAGATTCAACTATACCAACCACCAATAATAATAATAATAATATAATCACACAACAAAATAATACTACTCAAGCAAGTATTATAGAAACTAAAATTAATGATGGTATGAAACGAATGAGTGAAATAAAACAAAGGAATGATATATTAAATAAATTATCAAATAATAAACCAAAACAAAAGAAAAGACGAAAAACGTTACGACGAACTTATAAGGTTGGAAGGTCTCAAGTAGCACCGAAGGTTTCTGTTCTTGTATCAAATAAAACAATACGTAACCGTGTTTCAACACAAAAACAGCTACTTAAGCAAACGCCGATACAAGACGTTAAAAAGTATTTAATAAAACATGGGTTAATTCGTGTGGGGTCGATAACACCCAATGACGTTTTGCGGCAAATGTATGAATGTTTATCATTGGTATGTGGAGAAGTACAAAATCATAATCCAGATACGCTACTTTACAATTACATTAATGGTGCCGAATAGAGAATAAACGATAACGTATATTATTATGAATATAAATAAGAAGTATAGGATTTTAACATTTGAATACGGAGATATAATAGGGGTATATGCAGGATATATATTATTTGTGTTATATGGATTGAGAACGGGTTGTATGAGGTCAGGAGATGGTGATAATCGTTTATTATATATAGGCATGTTTTCGTCTGAGTATTTTCGTATAAATACATCATTATCGTCGATATCTAAGAAATTTTCATAATCATTGTCATCGTATAATTCTTTCATGTTCGTATATTTGATTAGTTTGTTGTGTTTAGATTATTATAGTCGTTAAAATCAATTTTTACAAATAAATATTAGTAAAAATTGTATTCATAAATCTACATTTGTAATTACAATTACCATATATGGTAACAATAATGAAACAAATAAAAAGATTTAGGATGATATAATGTAGTCAAAATATATAATAAATGTCAATAGAACAACCAATCATAACTCAGGAACAACAAACTGAAATTACAGATTATGTAAATGCTTATAGAGCACGTCATGGTTCTCCGCCATTGAAATGGGATGACACAATCGCAAAATTTTCACAAGAATATTCATATTATCTTGTTGCTAATAATCTATTTCAACATAGTAACGATCAAAGGTATGGTGAGAACTTAGCATATTTTCAGGGTCAAGGTAATAATATGATGGAATTAATAAAGAAGAGTATAGACTTATGGTACGATGAAATAAACTTGTACAATTTTAATAATCCCGGATATTCTCCGGGAACCGGTCATTTTACATGTTTGGTATGGAAATCAAGTACTACATTTGGTATGGGTTATTCATATAATCCGCAAACACGTATTGTTGATGTAACACAGAACACAGCACCACCCGGAAATATAATAGGACAATTTCAAGAAAACGTATTGCCGCTTGTTTCGTCACCAGAACCGGAGCCAGAACCAGAACCGGAGCCAGAACCAGAACCAGAACCAGAGCCAGAACCAGAACCGGAGCCAGAACCGGAACCAGAACCAGAACCAGAACCGGA
>Ga0206129_10006835_pt1 | contig 11441 bp, 8 predicted proteins | sample Helgoland_Spring_8_FD_148616 | JGI IMG/M metagenome (GOLD analysis project Ga0206129, IMG submission 148616) | Pelagic subsurface seawater microbial communities from Kabeltonne, Helgoland, North Sea - Helgoland_Spring_Bloom_20160502_2 | ecosystem: Environmental > Aquatic > Marine > Epipelagic ...
TTTGATATTTTTGTAAAAAATAACAGGGAAAGTTTCAAGGCTGGGTTAGAAGTATTTTTTTTAAATGATGATAATAAAAAGCAGCAACAAAGGGTAGCGGTTAAAGCATTAATGAGATATTTATATGTAGATTTTAATTTTAACCTCTTGTACAAATGTGTGACTAAAGTGCGCCTAAATAACTTAATATTTGGCATCCTCTCCCATATTAAATCTAAATTAGTAATTTGATGAATTCTTCGATATTATATATGAGAAAAATCATACTCAACTATGTATTTCAATAATATTAGCGTAAAGGTTTATAGGGCCATATTTACCTACATGAATCAGATAAGAGAAATATAAGTGCCAAAAAATATAGTGGTGAGATTAATTGGTGGCTGTGGTAATCAGCTTTTTATTTATGCATTTGGATTTGCGCGAGCTAAACTTTCTGGCAGGGAGTTGTTGATCGACAATATAAGTGGTTTTGGGGGCTCTGGTGATGAATATAAGAGCGAATACGCACTAAATGGGCTTGGGATTAAAGGTAGGATGATAGGGCAATCTAAATGGCATTATCTTATTGCAAATAGATATTTCTGGTTTTTGGTAAAAATTTTAAAAATCGCCTATGTTGAACCATCACATCTAAATTACAAAGATATTCAAAGGCCAAAGTGTCTTTTTTACGAAGGATATTGGCAATCTTATCGTTATTTTGACGAGTATAAAGAAGAAATAAAAAATAGTCTCAAGCTACAAGAAAATAATGAAAATGAAATTATTAGTTATAAAAAACTAATACAAGAAGAGGAAAATTCAGTTGCTATAGGGATGAGATTTTATGAAGAAACATTGAATGCTTCAAAATATCATCTTGTTAAAAATGATATGTATTATTTAAAAGCGATTGAGTTATTGGAGTCACATGTCTCCAATCCAAAGTATTTTATTTTTAGTACTGACATTAAAAGAGCTAAGAGTATTATGCAGAGGTCTGGTAAAAAAAACATTGTATATATTAACCCAATAAAAGATAAGGCCAACGCAAAACTTGATCTTTATTTGATGAGCCTATGTGATCACTTTATCATCTCAAATGGGACTTTTTATTGGTGGGCAGCATACTTAGGGGAAATTAAAAAAAGTATTGTTATCGCTCCTGAAGAGGGCTTCACAAATAGAGATGCTCTCCCGCCGAACTGGTTAAGATTTTGAATTATTTTAATTCTTTAATATTTGTAAAATGTGAGTAGAATATGTGCTTTTTTCAAATATGATAAATATTTAAATTGTATAAAAATTAGGAGAAATAATTCTTTTTAGAATATATTAAGGGGTATGAAAATAATCAGGATCAATAGTATTATAGTTCACTTACTTGTAAGTTATACTATCTTTATGTTCACGTTGGTACTGTTTGGGAGTGGTCTGGAGAGGCTTGAAAGTTATTTAGTTTCCTGTTTTGCAGCATTATTATCAGTGACATATATAAGTCATAAATTTTATAAATTGTATCAAATTAATTTATTGAACATAGCCCTAGTTGGCATTTTTATAAAGCTTTTAATAGGATTTATGTTTTGGCAATTTTATTTATGGCCAGATTATTTTAGTCAGAATTCGATTATAGTATTCGACCATTTTGAATACTTACAGACCCCAAAATACATGAAAAGAATTGCAGAATATAGAATAAAAAATGGCATTTATAGTATCCCAGTCCAAGAAGCACTATTTCTGGGTAAATATTTTTTCATAACTTACATAATGAGTAATTTATACCTTTCAGGAAATTTCAATTTACTGGACTTATCCATACAAAACACACTTTTTTCTATTTATACTGCAATTGTAATATGTCTTATAGGAATGAAGTTTGACCTCAATAGAAAACACATAAAAACCATATTTATTATTTCACTTTTTCAGCCGTTTTCCTTGATTAGTTCGATGGTTTGGAGAGATTTTGTTGGACAGTTTTTTGTTATATTTGGGTTTTATATATTGATATGTAGCTTTAATAACAAAATTATAAAAGTCTCAACTACTATAGTAGTTGCTTCGTTCTCAATGGCATTGCTCAGAACTGTTTATATTTTCATACCGGTTATGTTATATTGTTTAAAACATTTAAAAAGTGGTTTGATGTCTGTTTGGCAAAACTTTGTACTAATAGCCATTCTAAGTGGACTAATTTTTGTTATTTTAAGAACTCAATTGATTAATTTTTTAGTGGCTGGTTATGCCTATTACTTCAGTAGTCTAATAAATCCTAAATTTTATCTAAACTTGCCTCTTGATTATACTAAAGCTCTCGTTGGACCATTTCCTTGGGTAAATTGGTTCGCGTTTGATGATAACAGTATATTTTTGATTTCGAATTATTTACAAGCTGTTTATATTTTAGTGATATTATATTTTACAGCTAGATACTACAGATATAGCAACATTGATATTAAGCTCTATATAGCCTTTTTATTTTTTATACTGTTAAGTATGGGTATAGTTACTGAACATGTGCATACAGAATACTTCTCATTTGCAGCGGCACTATTAGTGCCTATTTCGGTGAAATATTTTTCAATAGGTAGATTTTTAAAAGTTTATGGCATCGTATTCATTGGATTTTTAATGCTTAATATTATATACGTTGGCTTAGGAATTAATGGTGCCGGATTACATACATTATTATAGTAATAGTATTTTGCAATTTTTTTCAACTAATTCGGTACTTGTGTCGAGTAAACTAGTATTAAAATATTAAAATGTTATGGCTGGGTTTAAATTTGTAATGGCGCTTAAAAAGATTAATTTCATCACTGGACATGACACTTTGTCTGTGAATAATTATTATCTTAGTTTGACTCCGAATGGAAAGGGGGTAATGAACGGATATCAATTTTTCTTTAATCAGGACATTGAAGATTATGACTATATCGTTATTTTTGAGAAGTTATCACGACCACTACAGACGTCTATTCCAGTGGAAAAAATTATATTTGTTGCTGGAGAAGCCTCATCGATTAAAAAATATAGAAAAAAGTTTTTGAGACAGTTTGGGCATATCATAACGTGCCAAAAGTCAATGAAACATAAGTCGAAATTTCTTAGATCACCTGGTCATACGTGGTTTTCTAAGAGAACGTACGATGAATTGTTAAATACAACTGTAGTAAAAAAAACTAAACTATTATCTATAGTTGTTTCTAATAAAAAGTTCACTCATGGACATCGACAAAGGCTTGAATTTTGTTTGAAACTCAAGCGTCGGCTTGGGGATCAAGTTGATTTTTTTGGTAGAGGCTTTAATGAGTTTGATGATAAATGGGAAGCAATTGCTCCTTATAAATATTCTATTGCGATAGAAAATTCAAATGAGAATCATTGGGTGACTGAAAAAATTGGAGACTGTTTTACCTCCCATACTTTTCCTTTTTATATAGGGGCGCCGAATATTGAAGATTACTATGATCCAAGGAGTTTTGTTTTAATAGACTTTAATGATTTTGAAGGGAGTATTGAGAAAATTTTAAATATAATCAGTGATGATGAGCATTATGACAATCATCTGGATTATCTGCTACAAGCGAAATATGATTACATTAACAATCATTCTATAATTCCAATGGTCTGCAAATTTATTGATAATGAAGTCAATAAAGATGGAGATATTAAAAAAAATACAGTCATAAAACTGTTTCCTGAGCATATATTGAAATATAAAATTAGATTTAGAATTAGTAAATTAATTCAAAAGCTAAAGGCTTTTCTAACAGTATCAGTATCTCGTTAACGACTTTAGTGGCTAATGTAACAAACTTTTTAGCTTATATTTTTAGAGCTAACTCAATTGAGCACAAGATATGCAATTATTTTTAAAACAAGTTATTTACTTATTAGGCCAGGACAAGAATAAACTTCCATTTTTATTTATCATTTTTCTTATTGCATCAGGCCTAGATTTGATAGGTATTGGATTGATAGGCACTTATGTTGTTTTGCTTGCTGATGTAAAGATATCTTCAGAAATATTTGTTAAGCTGGTAAGAATTTTTGAAATAGGCAGTGAAAAAGAGCAAATATTGTTGTTGACTGGATATGCTCTTATAGCGGTATTTTTAGTAAAAACTATATTTTCGATATGGATTAACAGAATTATTATAAGATTTAGCGCAAAACAACATGTACGTCTTACTTCTTTCTTAATGTCTTCCTTTCAATCTCTTTCATATGTTGATTATATCAAGCGAAATAGCGCAGAATATGTGTACAGCATCCACCACTTATCGAGTCAATATGCAAATCATGTGGTATCACCATTACTTCGAATGGTGAGCGATGGAATTTTAATCTTTGGTGTCATTATTTTTTTGGCAGTCCAAAGTCCTGTTGGTTTAGGAATTTTAGTAGTTTTAGTCTTAGTCATGATACTCTTTTATGATACTCTTTTTCGTAAAAAAATGGCTTTTTATGGAGAACAATGTAATCTTGCTTCTGAAACGATATTAAAGGTGGTTAGTGAAGCAATTGAAGGTCTTAAGGAGATAAGGATTTTAGGAAAAGAGAATTATTTTCACAAAAAACTTATGAAAACTTCAAATGAGCTTATGTTTTTCTCTATTAAATCTTCGGTAGTGCAAGTGTCACTCAGATATTTATTGGAATTGACGATGATTACATTTGTTGTTGCTCTGGTGCTCAGTGCCGTATTATTGGAAAATTCAATTGATTCTTTATACTCTGATCTTGGTGTTTTTGGCGTTGCTTGCTTGAGGTTGTTTCCCACTGTAAATACTTTTATGCAGGGCTTGACTCAGATGAGATATGGTAAGGATACTGTATTAAGGTTGTTTAATGATGTTAATAGGTTGCAGAAATTAGACATGAAAACTTCTGATGTTCTCAGAATACTTCCAAAGCATGAAAAATTTAAAAGCCTAAGATTAAAAAATTTATGTTTTTTTTACCCACAATCAAAGACTAATATTATTGACGATATTTCGTTTGATTTAAAAGAAGGTGAATCAATAGGTTTTATAGGAGCTTCTGGCTCTGGAAAAACTACATTACTTGATACCGTGCTTGGTTTGTTTGTTCCCCAAGGTGGATCGATTGAATTCAATGGGAGTGTCCTCAGCAAGCACTTGAGCGAATGGCGAGATCAAGTAGCATATATTCCGCAGCAAGTTTTTTTAATTGACGACAGTTTGCGATGCAATATAGCGCTAGGTGTTATTGAAAATGAGATAGATGATATTAAACTAGATGAATCATTACATAGGGCGAGATTAACGAATGTTGTTCAAAGTCTTCCAGATGGTGTGGAAACTATTGTGGGTGAACGGGGTATACGTTTTTCAGGTGGTCAATGTCAGAGAATTGCTTTGGCCCGAGCTTTTTATCATGATAGAAGCGTATTGATCATGGATGAGGCAACCAGTGCCTTGGACAATGAAACAGAGCAAGAAATCATAAATGAAATGGAGCTGCTAAAAGGTGAAATAACTATCATCGTTATTGCACATAATTTAAAAACGCTAAAGCACTGTCATCGTATATACGAATTACAAAATGGAAGAATCATTGGAATGGGCAGTTACAATGAAATAATAGATTTAAAAGCATCCCAGATGTAATTTGATATTCATAACAATGAGGTTTTGTTAAGACCATCTAGATTTGGATAACAAAAAAGGTAAGTAACTAGTAAGGTTATATTATAAATACTATAGAAGTATTTTTTGTACTGGGCTTGTAGCTCTAAAACCTCATTAGCGAGTTCTATTCCACGTTTCTTGAAAGCAAAAGTGGGACACTCATAATAGATTAGTGATATTTCTAAAGATATTATTTATTATTATTAATATTTTTTAAATTGGTATTTTTCACTTTTTTAGCAGACTTTATTTTATTAGGACTTATTAAAGAATAGGATTTTTTATATGAAAATTTTGTTGACTGGAGCTACAGGTTTTTTAGGATCTAACCTTCTGCGCTATCTTATCTCGACAAGTGATTATGAAGTATGCATTGTTAAGCGGTCATTTTCGAATGTTAGTAAAATTACAGATGAGTTATATAATAATCGAGTTACTTATTTCGATTTGGATAAAAATAGTCTTGAAACTGTTTTCGAGAAAAATGAGTTTGATACAATTGTGCATACGGCAACTGAATATGGTAAAAGTGATAATTCAATGTATAAAGTAGTTGAATCTAATCTTCTTTTCCCTGTTAACTTAGTTGAACTAGCTATAAAATATGGAGTTAAAAATTTTGTGAATACTGATTCTTTTTTTACAAAAGAAACAAGAAATTATTCGAATTCACTTAATTACTCGATATCTAAAAAACAATTTCTAGTATGGTTGCGTCATGTGTCCAAACAAATTCAGGTTACGAATATTTGCCTTGAACACATGTATGGTCCATTTGATAGTTCATCAAAGTTTGTTGAAATGCTTTTCCAAGAAATTGCTGTAAAGAAAGTTAGTAAATTAAAGCTAACCCATGGCCATCAAAAAAGAGATTTTGTATTTATTAATGATGTGGTGGCTGCATATCTGATAATCATAAAACATGGCTTTGAGAATAATTTTAGCTTCAAAAACTATGAAATAGGAACTGGTGTTGGCGTGGAAGTTCGCCATTTGGCTTTATTGATAAAGGAAATCTCACAGAGCCATACAATTCTTGGCTTCGGAGACATCGAGTATCGACCTGATGAGATTATGTACTCTGCAGCAAAAGTTTCAACAATGGCTGATTTGGGTTGGACTCCCAAGGTTTCTCTCAAAACTGGCATAAAAACAATTTTAAAGTCATATCAACGGAGTGGTATTCTATGATCTTAACTATTGGTATTCCAACTTACAATCGTGGAGCTAAACTAGAATCGTGTTTGAATAATGTAGCATCGCAAATAACTGTAGATTTGCAAAAAAAAGTATCGATCGTTGTTGCAGATAATTCGTCTACTGATAACACCGTAGATGTGGTAAATAGCATCAAAAAAAAATATAACGGTGTGCAAATAACCTACCATAAACATGAAACTAATTTGGGATATGATAAAAATGTAAATTCATTATTTTATATTTCAGAGACTGAGTATGTCATGCCCCTTAGTGATGATGATGGTTTAGAAAGTAATGCGATTATACAAATTCTTAATCATATAGAAAATAATAGGAAGGCAAGTGTATTTTACATATCTAATAACTTCTATGATTATCATTTGTTAAAAAAAGTTGCTGTTATAGATAAATTTTTTCAAAAGGTAGGGTCAAACAAATATTTTAAGAATGGATACGAATTATTTAGTTGTTCTGATGAAATTTTTGGTGGTATCTCCGGGATATGTGTTAAACGATCTAGTTGGCATAAAATAGATTCTTCAAAGTATTTTGATACAGACTGGATTCATCTTGGAGTTGTCCTTTCAATAATTAAAGACTCGCCTGTTTTTGTTATATTTGAGCCCCTTATCAAGTACCGACTTGATAATAAAGAAAATCGCTGGGATCCATTTGTAAACCTCGGTATTCAAAAAGTTTTACTGGAGTTTAAGGGGGTTTTTCCAGATGCTGTCCGTGATATTTATTTTGAACAGACACATCTGACAAGACTGTCATTACTGGCTTTAGATAATAAAAAAACTGTTGGCCAAAGATTCGAGATCTTTAGAAGAATGAGATTGTCTTACGACACGACGAAGCCTTCTTTTTGGCTCATAGATGTACCGTTACTGTTTACTCCGACCTACATCACTACAAGATTAGTTAGTATATATAAAAAACTTAAGGCAACTTGGTCTGTGTGATGCTATTATGAAATAATTCATAAAAGCAATTTTAGAAGTTGTTGATTCAAAATAAAACTATTTAATAGTTAAAAGTAATATTTTATGCATGAGTTAATATCAGAAAATTTGAGTAGAGGGTGTTGTGCCATGGGAAATTTGGTAGTTTATCAATGTAGATAATTTCTTAATTAGATTTTGGCTGTTTTTTGAGATGTTTCTAAATCAAAAAATGGGTTTTAATTGCAATCTAATAGCTTTATGAATATTTCTTCAGGATATACGATTTTGAAAGAACCTATACACATAAAAAAATGAATGTATCAATTATTTACTGAAATATAATTATTACTCTAGCGTTTACTTTGATATTGGGTATTTGCATCTCTGAGAAAACACTAAAGATTTTTTAAGGGTCTTTGAAAAAGCGGAAGTACTGGTGCTAGAAAATGGGATTATTTTTAAGACAAGTTTTGTACTTACTCGGTAAAGACAAAAATAAATTACCATTTCTCATTCTAATCTTTATATTAGCTTCTATTTTAGAGCTTATAGGTATTAGTTTGATAGGTCCGTATATTGGTCTATTGGGTGACACCAATGTTACAAATGAAACTATACTAGTTTTTATAGATTACTTGGGGCTTCCTACGGAGAAAAGATTATTATTGATACTCGGGGGATGCGCTTTATTCACTGTTTTTGTAACTAAAACTATTTTTTCGATATGGATAAATAAGGTTCTAGTCGAGTTTGGCGAGAGCCATCATATTAGGCTTAAATCTTTTTTAATGACTGCCTATCAATCTATTTCGTATGTTGAATATATTAACCGTAATAGTGCCGAGTACATCTACAGTATTTATAAATTAACAGGACAGTATTATGGTCAGGCATTGATGCCATTATTAAGGCTGGCTAGTGATGGAATTATAGTTTTATTTATTGTTATTTTTCTTGCTTGGCAAAATCCTTTAGCTTTAGCAGGATTAGTATTTCTACTGATAATTGTAGGGGTTATTTATGATTATCTTTTTAGAACAAAAATGCATGACTATGGTGCCCAAATTAATCATGCTTCAAAAGATACAATACAAAGTGTTAACGAAGCAATAGAGGGTTTAAAAGAGATTAGGGTTTTAGGAAAAGAAGATTACTTTCATAAAAAAGTAGTCAATAATGTAAGTAGGCAAGCCCTCTTTTCTATGAAATCATCATTAATATCCTTATCGTTTCGTTTTTTTTTAGAGCTAACAATGATACTCTTTGTTGTTTTTTTAGTTACAACATCTTTATTTATTGGGAAAGATATAGGTTCAATAATGCCAACTTTAAGCATATTTGCAGTAGCTTCATTAAGACTATTTCCCTCCATGAATACTCTCATGCAAAGTATAATGCTAATGCGGGTAGGTCGAGATTCTATCTCAAGATTATATAGTGATTTAAAACAAATAAATCGGGAAGAGACTATGGCTCTTAGTGTAGCTCCAGACAATCTAAATTATGAAGAATTCGATACTTTAACGCTGAACAATGTATGCTTCGTTTATCCAACTACAAACCGTGATACACTTCACAATATATCGCTGCAGATTAAGGCTGGAGAATCAATCGGCTTTATTGGAGCTTCGGGCTCTGGAAAAACAACGTTAATCAATACACTTTTAGGCCTATTTACTCATCAAAAGGGAGTAATTAAATACAACGGGCGGATACTTGAAGCAGATTTAAACGAGTGGCGATCACAAGTAGCATACATCCCACAGCAAGTTTTTTTAGTAGACGACAGTTTAAAACGTAATGTGGCGTTAGGTCTTAGTGATAAAGAAATAGATAATAATAAATTATATGAAGCATTGCGTCAGGCAAGGCTTCTAGATTTACTTGAGAAACTACCAGAGGGTGTTGAGACTATTTTAGGCGAAAAAGGCATTAGCTTCTCTGGCGGGCAGCGTCAACGTGTTGCATTAGCACGTGCTTTTTACAATGAAAAAAATGTGATGATTATGGATGAAGCAACAAGTGCTTTAGATAATGCATTAGAGGCAGAAATTGTAAATGAGTTACGTGAGTTGAAAGGTAAAAAGACAATGATAATCATAGCGCATCGCTTAACTACATTGAAATACTGTGATCGTATCTATGAATTGAAAAGTGGTAATATTATCAGAGAAAGTAGTTATAATGATATTATTGGATTCACATCGATTTAAATAGAGTAAATTATGTGCAATTAGAGCATAAGATATCAAGTTAAAATAGTGTAGACTAAGTTGCACATATTTCAGGAGCAATTATTATGAGTAGTGATGTTAGATTGGTTAACTTTAATGGCCAGTTAATTCCAGAGACGGAAGCAAAAATTTCAATATATGATTCTGCGCTTATGTTTGGGGACATGGTTTTTGAGATGACACGTTCATTCAACAAGAATCAATTTAAACTCGAAGAACATGTTTCTAGGTTGTATGCTGGGCTCAAGATACTTAGAATTCCAGTAGAGATAAGCCAGACTAAGATGATAGATGAGTGTCATAAAACAGTTGAGGCTAATGATCATTTATTTCAAGATGACGATGAACATAGATTAATGATTGATGTTTCCAGAGGATTGCTGGGTATTTATCAAGGTATTGAAGGCTTACATAAGGGTCCAAACATAATTATTGCTGATTTCCCTCTTCGATGGACTGTAGCAAGTATGGGCACTTTGTTTCATACTGGTATCAATATGGTAATTACATCACAAAGAGCTATTCCTGCGTCACTTATGGACCCCAAAATAAAGAATAGGAGTCGTTTATTCTATCTAATGGCAAATATAGAAGCGTCGCAATTTGCTGGAGACAATAATTGGGCATTATTATTGGGGATGGATGGTTTCATAACTGAAGGAACTGGAGATAATTTCTTTATTGTGAAAAATGGTGTGGTTATAACCCCAGAGGGACGTGATGTTTTAAGAGGAGTTTCCAGAGAATATGTAATGAAAGAATTATGCCCTTCGTTGGGAATTGAAGTAATAGAAAAAAATATAGATCCATATGATGTATACACTGCTGATGAAGCTTTTATAACTGGAACCCCATTCTGCATGCTACCAGTCACTACATTAAATAGCCTCGATATCGGGAACGGAAAAGTAGGCGCTATATTTACCCAACTTATAAACCTTTGGAGTAAAAACATGGGTGTAGATATAGTTGCACAAATTCAAAATTGGGATGCAGAGCGACCAAGAGAATTTGGCAATAATGCCCCCACGCCATATAAGTTTAATAAAAAATGACTCAGAATATTGGCTTCATGCAAGGTAGACTTTCGCCGATTATAGATGGAAAAATACAATCTTTTCCATGGGAAACATGGCGAGCTGAAATGGAAGAGGCAAAAGAAAATGGTTTTAATTTGATGGAGTGGACACTAGATCAAACTAGGCTTTATGAAAATCCGCTTATGACATCTATTGGCCAAAAAGAAATTCGGAACTTATGTAAAAAGTATGGATTGTCTATACCTTCCCTTACTGGTGATTGTTTCATGCAATCGCCTTTCTGGAAAACCTTTGAGGAAGCAAATAGAATACAATTGAAAAAAGATTTTCTTTCTGTTCTGTTGGCTTGTAGTGAATTAGATATAAAGCTGGTTA
>Ga0206129_10006838_pt1 | contig 11439 bp, 7 predicted proteins | sample Helgoland_Spring_8_FD_148616 | JGI IMG/M metagenome (GOLD analysis project Ga0206129, IMG submission 148616) | Pelagic subsurface seawater microbial communities from Kabeltonne, Helgoland, North Sea - Helgoland_Spring_Bloom_20160502_2 | ecosystem: Environmental > Aquatic > Marine > Epipelagic ...
CTCGTGGTGGAGATCATTTACGCGTTATCGCTTCGATGGAAAATACAGAGGTTGTAGCCATTAGTGACCTGTATGAAGATCATGTGGAACGCTGGTCGCAAATTGCTTCTGATATTGGAAAAGGAAAACGACATCAAAACGTTGCATCTTATTTTGGAAGTGAAGATTTGTGGAAAAAAATGCTGGAAGAGGTAAAACCCGATGTGGTTTTTATTGCTACAAACTGGGGAAATCATGCACCCATGGTAATTCAAGCAATGAAAAGTGGTGCACACGCCTTTGTCGAAGTTCCTATTGCAACCACTTTGGAGGCCATGTGGGAAATTGTTCACACATCAGAAGAAACCCAAAAGCACTGCATGATGATGGAAAATGTCAATTACGGCAGAACCGAATTGATGTACCTCAACATGTGTCGCCAAGGCGTTATTGGAGATCTCTTGCATGCAGAGGCTGCATATATTCACGAGCTCCGTTTTCAAATGGAAGAACAAGAGCGTGGGACAGGATCGTGGAGAACACATCATTATGCAAAAGGAAGAGGTAATCTATACCCTACGCACGGACTGGGTCCAGTAGCGCAATACATGAATATCGGTCGGACTGAAGATACTTTTAAAAGTATGGTTTCCTACTCTACCCCTGCAATGGGTCGAAAATTATATGTCGAAAAGAACTATGCACCAGATCATAAGTGGAATCAATTGGATTATCGTAATGGTGATCTAAACACTTCGATCATTAAAACACAGCTGGGGAGAACCATTATGGTTCAATGGGACGAAACCAGTCCCCGACCCTATACCCGCCATAATTTAATTCAAGGAACCCGGGGAATCTTAGCCGGTTTCCCTACACGAGTTGCACTCGAAGGCGGTTTTGAAGATAGTACCAAAAACCACCATTCCTGGGTTGAAGGAGAACATTTGGAAGCTCTTTATGAAAAATACGATCATCCGTTGTACAAACGCTTGAATCAAAAAACACAAAACAGCGGCCACGGCGGTATGGACGGAATCATGGTGTATCGCATTGTAGAATGTTTACAACAAGGTTTACCCCTCGATCAAAATGTTTATGAAGGCTGTTTTTGGAGCGCTGTTACTCCGCTCAGCGGAGCCTCTATAGCTCAAGACGGTGCGCCACAACAATTTCCCGATTTCACTGCCGGTAGATGGAAAGAAACCCCTCCCCTAGAAATAATATCTTAACCGATTCAATGCAACTCCCACAAGCCTATATAAAGGTTAAAGAACTGAAGACCCGTAAGGGAAAGATTATTCTATATACCAACCCTACTCGCTCGCTGGTGTATGCAGAAGCTTCGGGATATATCAGTCTGGGCTTACTCAAACAAGATCTGGCATTTGTGTCCGATTTTGATCAAAGTCAAACACAAGCCTGGACCTATTTGGTAAACACCGCTCAGGTACGATTTGCACATCCATTGAATCCATTCTTTTTGAACCAACTGAAGAACATGATCCATTTGAAACTCTATATCGTATATATTCCTTCGCCTGTGCTTCGCTTTATTAATCGCTCTTTTGGGAAGTTAATTCCCATAGATCAGCTGCTGAAAAGCGAACAAGAGTTGTATTCAATATTGCATGAGCATGCTTTATTGAAGGATTAAAAGGCTGTTAAAAAATTTCTTCCTAGGCAAAATTATGGTAGGTTTGAAAGATGAAATTCGATTGGAAAATATTCGGCTTTTTACTAACTATTTTTTTTAGCTCCTTCACTTTATCGGGGCAAACTTTTGAGATCAAGCCTCAAACCTATGAAACCGAAGGAAACAAAGAATCGCTCTTATTGCCCAAAAAAGATCCCAACGCCCTCCCAGACTATCTACAAAAAGAGTTTTTTAATAATGCCCCTAATCTAGACGATCGAAACGATCATTTTGATCGCCCAGAAATAAACATGGATAAACAGGAAACCTTTATCAATCCAGGAGATTACTATCTAAATAAACTTCAGACTCCAGAAAACGAACGGAATCCTATCGATTTTAAGGTTGATCAATATTTAGGAGATTTTAAAAGTAATGCTCCTTTTGTTCAGGTTATTTTTAGAGACCACGAAGCACCCGATGGTGACCGCGTTCGAATTTTATTTAATGATCGTGAAGTTGAAGCCAACGTACTTTTAGAACAACGCTTTAAAAGACTCAATGTTGATTTATTGTCTGGTTTCAATAAAATTGAATTCATAGCGCTCAATCAGGGAGAATCTGGCCCCAATACTGCTGAAATTAGGGTATATGACGACCAAGGAGGACTGATCATGGCCAATCAATGGAATCTGGCTACAGGAACTAAAGCCACCCTAATTGTTGTAAAAGAATAGCCGTTTATTACTTTCAAATAAAAAGCAACAAATATATTACATTAGCACTTAGTAAACTAAACTCTAACGTAATGAAAAAAAACATACCTCAACTTTTAAGTAGCTTAGCTATCGTATTGTTTTTAGTAGGGTGTACTCCCAAATCTGAAAAAGCAACCGGAATTGACTTGTCTTTAATGGACACAACCGTCCGCCCACAAGATGACTTTTACAACTATGTAAATGGAACTTGGATGAAAAATGCTGAAATCCCAGACGACAGAACCCGCTGGGGTAGCTTCGATGAGCTTCGAGAAAAAACAGATGCTGATGTTCTTGAACTATTAAAAAAGGCTTCGTCTAAAGAACAAGACGAAACTTCGGATGAAGGTAAGGCTGTTTTACTTTATAAACTCATAACAGACACTGTTGCCCGAGATGCAGATGGAATAAATCCATTAAAACCCTTTTTGAATCAAATCGATGAAATTGCATCTTTAGAAGATGTACAAAATTATTTGATTAAAACGCAACCCTACGGTAGTGGTGGTATTTTTGGATTTTATGTTTCTTCTGATGCAAAAGACAGCAATAAAAATGCACCCCATATTTATGCAGGGCCCTTAGGGATAGAACGTGATTATTACGTAAAAGATGATGAAGATTCTAAGAAAGTAAAAGTGCAATACGAAACACATGTAGCCCGTATGTTTGGCTTCTTAGGTTCCGATGAAACAGAAGCTGCTGCCTTGGCGGCTACCGTAGTTGCCATGGAAACTCAAATGGCTGCAGCTCGACTAGACAAGGTAGAGCGTCGTGATCCAGCTAAACGGTATAATCCTACCGCAATGAAAGGCTTACAAAGTATGGTGTCTTCGGTTAAGTGGGATGCATACTTTAAGGGAATTGGTGCTGAGGGTCTAGATGAAATCATCGTTACTGACCTGGGCTATTTTACTGCCCTCAATGATTTATTAGAGAACAATAGCATAGCCGATTGGAAAGCTTATTTAAAATGGACTCTTGTTGATCAAGCAGCGAGCGAATTGACCACCGAAATGGAAACGGCTAATTGGGATTTTTATTCAAAAACACTTCGTGGTGCTAAAGCCCAACGACCGCTAGAAAAAAGAGCCTTGTCTCGTGTAAACAGAAATTTAGGCCAGCCTCTTGGGAAATTATACGTAGCAGAAAAATTCCCGCCTATTGCCAAAGAACAGATGAAAGAATTGGTAGGTAATCTAATTAAAGCCTACACAGCTCGTATCAATAATTTGGAATGGATGGATGCTTCGACCAAAGAAAAAGCCATTGAAAAACTTGAGAAAACAACCGTTAAGGTAGGATATCCTGATCAGTGGGAAGACTACAGTGCATTAACACTAAATGATGCTGATGGAACTGTTTCTTATTTTGGAGCGATGCTCAACATTGCTCGTTTCAATTTCAACAAAGATCTAGAAGATCTCAAAAAACCTGTGGATAAAAGCAAATGGTATATGTCGCCTCAGACCGTTAATGCTTATTACAATCCACCCTATAACGAAATCGTATTCCCTGCTGCAATTTTACAACCTCCATTCTTTGATTTCAAAGCAGATGCTGCTGTGAATTATGGTGGTATTGGTGGTGTAATTGGTCACGAAATGTTGCACGGATTTGATGATAGCGGTGCAGATTACGATGCCGATGGAAATTTAAAAAACTGGTGGACAGAAGGAGATTTGATGGAATTTGATCGTCTGGGTGACGATTTAGCCACGCAGTATAGTGCGATCGAGGTGCTCCCAGAAACCTTCATCAACGGGAAGTTTACCTTGGGCGAAAACATTGGAGATCTTGGTGGAATTCATGCGTGCTATGATGCATTGAAACTGCATTTTGATACCCATGGAAAACCCGAGCCGATTGATGGCTTCTCTGCTGAAGAACGTTTTTTCCTTTCGTGGGGAACCATTTGGAGAGTCAAAATAAGAGATGAGGCATTAAAAAATCAGGTAAAAACCGATCCACATTCTCCAGGAATTCAACGTGCAATGCAACCGCTTAAGAATATGGATGCATTCTATGCTACTTTCGGTGTTGAAGAAACCGATGCAATGTATTTGAACCCAGAAGATCGGGTGTATATTTGGTAAAAAATAAAATCTATTTTCTATGAAAGCCAAGGCCTATGTCTTGGCTTTTTTTATCTTTAAACCCAATGGATGTAGTCAGCTCTTTATTGCAACAATTGATCAGCTCCATTGAGTTGGTCATGTTTTTTTTGGTTATTGGGGGTGGATTATTTCTGCTTTTTCAAATACAGGCCAAACCCTTGTTTTTAATAAGAACATCCTTCCAATTACTTTTCAGTAAAGAAGGAGGGACAGGCATTTCTCGATTTCAAGCCTTATCGGCAGTATTAGCATCAACTGTTGGCTTGGGGAATATTTCGGGCGTTGCCATCGCAATTTATATGGGAGGTCCCGGGGTTATGTTGTGGATGTGGGTTACCGCAATTATTGGGGCAATTATTAAATTTTATTCCTGTACCCTTGCTGTTTTATACCGTGAAAAAGAAGACGATGGAAGTCCTTTGGGGGGGCCGATGTATTATATGAAAATTGCCCTTCCAAAATTGGGGAAGTCTTTTGCTGTTTGGTTTTCAATTGCAGGCTTGTTTGGTGTGCTCCCCGCATTTACAGCCAATCAACTTACCCAAACCCTAGTCAGTGTAATCGAGCCCAATCAATATTTAGACCTGGGTACAGTACAATGGAAAATTATTATCGGGCTGATATTGGCAATACTTAGTGCATTTGTGATTTTGGGTGGTCTGAAAAAAATAGTAGAAGTTACTTCCATGTTGGTTCCTATAATGGTGGGACTATATTTTGGTATTGGAGTCACCATGCTCGCCATGAATGCGGAAGCAATAATTCCTGCCTTATGCCAAATTTTCAGCGAAGCCTTTTCAATTCATGCAGCTGCCACAGGTGGTTTTTGGGCTTTGGTGATTTTGGGTGTACGACGGGCAGTATTTTCCAATGAAAGTGGTATTGGCAACGCACCAATGTATCACGGTCAGTCGAACACCAAAAACCCCATTCACGAGGGTTTAGTCGCTTCTTTAGGTCCCTTATTAGACACCGTCTTGGTTTGCTCGATCACTGGGCTCATTATCATTATAAGTGGAGCAACTGAACTCACACAACTGAACGGGATTGAACTTACCCTAGAAGCTTTTAATCGTTTGTTTTTTGGAGTCGGAGATAAATTACTCTTGCTGATGGTATTTGTTTTTGGAATTTCAAGCCTCTTTACCTATTCCTATTACGGCGTAAAATGCTTGGGCTACTTAACCCAAAAAAAATGGGGGCCTTGGTACAATTATATCTACATCGTCAGTATTGTGTTTTCTGCGGTAGCAACGGTTGACCTCGTAATTGGGATTATTGATTTATCCTTTGCTCTGATGGCTATTCCCAATATGATTACCCTTCTTTGGCTTTCTAAAAAAGTAAAAGGCTTGTTGTTTAAAGCAACATAAAACTGCTTTGTGTATTGAATCGTTTTTCCCAACGTTAAAGAAAGCTTTTTTTTAGTACATTTATTGGAGAAACACAATATACTGTTATGAAAAAGTTTTTAATTTACTCTTTTAGTTTGCTTCTTGTAATGAGTAGCTTTAATCTTGAAGCGCAGCGTAAAAAAAAGAAAGTTGAAAAAGCAGATGAAATCTCCTTAGAGGCTTTTAAATTCAGAAACATAGGACCCGCTTTTTTATCAGGACGAATTGCAGATATTGCAGTTCACCCCGATAATGATAATGTATGGTATGTCGCTGTAGGTTCTGGCGGCGTATGGAAAACAGAGAATTCAGGAACAACCTGGTCGCCCATCTTCGATGATCAAGCTTCTTATTCTACCGGATGTATAACCATCGACCCAAACGACCCTGCCCGCATCTGGGTTGGTAGTGGAGAAAATGTTGGAGGTCGCCATGTTGGCTATGGAGACGGAGTTTATCTCAGTCCAGATAGTGGAGCAACATGGAAAAATATGGGGCTTAAAAATTCAGAACACATCTCAAAAATAGTAGTGCATCCTAACAATTCGGATGTAGTATGGGTTGCTAGCCAAGGACCGCTTTGGAAAAAAGGCGGGGAACGTGGTGTGTATAAAACCACCAACGGAGGTAAAAACTGGAAACGCGTATTAGGAAATTCCGAATGGACAGGTGCAACCGATTTATTAATTGACCCGAATGATCCACAAATATTATATGCAGCTACTTGGAATCGACACCGAACGGTGGCCGCATATATGGGAGGTGGTCCTGGATCTGGGATTCACCGTTCTTCAGATGGAGGAGAAACTTGGGAAAAACTATCCAACGGACTTCCAAAGTCCAATATGGGAAAAATTGGTTTAGCCCTTTCGCATCAACAATCGAATGTAGTATACGCTGCTATCGAGCTCGATAGAACCCAAGGCGGAGTCTATCGTTCTGCAGATGGTGGAAGCTCTTGGAGTAAGATGTCCGATACGGTTTCTGGCGGAACGGGTCCACACTACTACCAAGAATTATATGCTAGTCCACATAAATTTGATCGCTTATATCTAATGAATGTTCGCGTATTGACTTCAGAAGATGGAGGTAAATCCTTTACCCAGCTGAAAGAAGAGAAAAAGCATTCGGATAATCATGCCATGGTTTTCAAAAAAGATGATCCCAATTATTTAATGATCGGAACTGATGCTGGAATTTATGAAAGCTTCGATTTAGCACAAAACTGGAGGTACATCAAAAACTTACCCCTTACTCAATTCTACAAGGTTGCTGTGAATAATGCAGAACCCTTTTACAGTATTTTTGGAGGAACTCAAGATAACGGTTCCGTAGGAGGGCCTTCTGCAACAGACGAACGCCAAGGAATTGCAAATAAACATTGGTATAAGACACTGTTTGCCGACGGTCATCAATCGGCTACAGACCCTGTTCATAACGACATCATTTATGCAGAAACACAACAAGGAGGGCTCCACCGAATTGATTTAACTACTGGAGAACCTGTACTTGTTCAACCTCAAGCTCAAGAAGGAGACCCTTATGAGCGCTTCAATTGGGATGCCCCAATATTAGTTAGTCCACACAATCCCGCACGTTTATACTTTGCATCTTATCGGGTTTGGAAATCCGAAAGTCGAGGAGACGATTGGGAGCCAATCTCTGGAGATCTGACCCGGAACGAAGAGCGTATTGAACTTCCCATCATGGGGCGTCAACAAAGCTGGGATAATCCTTGGGATGTCGGAGCTATGTCGAATTACAATTCCATCACCTCCTTGTCAGAATCTCCTGTAAAAGAAGGGGTTCTTTTTGCAGGAACAGACGATGGATACATTCAAATATCTCAAAATGGAGGTCAGCAGTGGAACCAAATTCCAGTGACAAAACTCGGACTTCCCAATCGATCTTTTGTGAATGACATCAAAGCGGATTTATTTGACTCAAATACTGTTTATGTTGTTTTAGACAATCATAAAGAAGGAGACTTTAATCCGTATATCTATAAAAGTACAGATCTTGGAGTTAGCTGGAAATCGATCAGCAGCAACCTTCCAAAGCGGACTTTAGTATGGAGAATCGTACAAGATCACGTAAACAAGAACTTACTTTTTGCTGCTACAGAATTTGGCGTTTACGTAAGTTTAAATGCTGGTGCAGCATGGCAAAAACTACCCGGTACACCAACCCTTCCCTTTCGGGATTTAACCATTCAAAAAAGAGAGAATGATTTGGTAGCTGCATCCTTTGGACGTGGTTTTTACGTCTTAGACGACTACAGTGCTTTACGCGAAATGACCCCCGAAAACTTAAAGCGTAAAGGAAAATTATTTGCTCCAAGAACTGCCAAATGGTATGTGCCAAGAAGCAATGTGGGGAATACAGGTGCCGATTATTTCTTCTCAAAAAACCCAACTTTTGGAGCTGTTTTCACCTATCACTTATCAGGCGATTTTACTAGCCAGAAAGAGGCACGAAAGAAGCGTGAAAAGGAGTTGAACAAAAAGAAGCTCAACGTTCCTTTCCCAGGATGGGATGCTCTTGATCAAGAGGAAAATGAAAAAGGCGCACAGGTTCTTCTCACGATTCAAGACCCTCAGGGCAATATCATTCGAAAAATAAGCGCTAAGGCAAAAAAGGGAAGTAACCGAATTGCTTGGGATTTAAAACACTTCAATCCTTTTTCTATTCCAGAAAATGGAACCATTAAAAATGGAGGATATAACTCGGGTGCACTCGCCATTCCACAAGCCTATACGGCAACGCTCTATCTCGAAGACAATGGCGTAATAACGCAATTGGACGAACCCGTAGTTTTTGATGTAAAACCCATTCGCAAGGGAGTACTTCAAGGAGTCTCACATCAAGAGTATGACGGATACCGCAACAGCTTGAATGCTTTAATTAAAAAATTGGATGTATTAGAAGATGTACTCGAACGCAGCGAACAAAAGTTAGTTGCTTTGAAAACGGCTTTAAATAATTCGAATATCGCTCCTGGACCTATAGACAAGGAAATTCAAACCCTTCAAGAAGAAGCGACTGCAATCAGAAAATCAGTAGAAGGTAGCCCTTCGAAAGATGAAATTGGAGAACGTACCCCTCCCGGAATTCAAACGCATCTTCGAGTAGCTTATAGGGGTATGATGTCTACGTATGGCCCAACACCACTGCATCAAAAAAGTATGGCTTTGGCTGAGAAAATGAGCTTGGAGATCGAAGCAAGAATAACAAGTCTACAGAACGATAAAATTAAACCATTAGAGCAAAAATTAAAAGCTCAAGGTGCTCCCTACATACAAGGACAAGGCATCGAATAAATAATCCTAACCCCTACTGAAACAAACTGGTAGGGGTTTTTTAATTTCAAACGTTATGATATTCAGGAATATCCATGGAACATCAATTGATCCGATTACGTATACCAAAGCTATGGTAGCCAAATACCCTTATGCCACCATTCACGTGGGTACTGACTCACAAAGCATCTCAAAACGAACACTCTATGCTACCGTAATTGCCTATCGACTAGGCAATCGTGGCGTACATTATATCGTGCATAAGATTGGCGTACCTAAAATTAAGGATCTATGGACCCGTTTGTGGAAAGAAACTGAAATGAGTATCGATATTGCTGAACAAATGAAAAGTGAACTTGATGTTGATATTCAAATTGATATGGATTATAACGAAGATGAAAACTTCAAGTCGAATCGATTGGTAAATGCATCCCGCGGCTGGGCCAATTCTTTGGGATATCAAGTCAATATGAAACCCAATATTCAAGTGGCAACTCGGGCAGCAGATCATCATTGTAAATGAATGATTTGAATTGAATAGATGAACCTCTTTAATTTCCAAATTTTTTACGTCTTGTAGCCTCAAAAACTACTAGGAAATATGATATATTTGTTTGATTCAAAACTATTGATTTCTATTTATGAAGGCATTTATTTTCGATCTTGATGGTGTGCTAGTTGACACCGCCAAATACCATTACATCGCATGGAAAACGATTGGTACTAGCTTCAATTTCAATCTAACAGAAACTCAAAACGAACGTTTAAAAGGAATCAGTCGAGCCGATTCGCTCGATCTCATGCTCGGATGGGCGGAAACGGAAATGAATCAAGAACAAAAAGAAGTTCTTTTGGGTAAAAAAAACGAACACTATTTAGAATTAATTCAGGAAATGGATCAGGATGAAATTCTTCCGGGAGTGCTGACCGTTCTGAATTTTACTAAGGAAAATAATATCGCCGTTGCACTGGGTTCAGCGAGCAAAAACGCCCAGTTGATTTTAAAAAAACTAGACTTACTCCCCTATTTCAACAGTATTGTAGACGGAACCCATGTTACCCATTCCAAACCCAATCCTGAAGTTTTTCTTTTAGGAGCAAAAAATTTGAAAACCCCCGCCAATCAGTGTGTCGTATTTGAAGATGCCGCTGCTGGGGTAGCCGCAGCCAAAGCTGCGCAGATGGTTGCCGTTGGTATTGGGGATGCAAAAGAACTTGCTGCAGCTGACTACCTATTCGATTCCCTTGATGCCCTAGATTCGACCTTACTCCAAACACTAGCAGCTATATCATGATTGCAAAACACTACCTCGAAAACCCTTGGAAAATAATTGAACACGGATGGAATCCAGAAAACGTACAATCTTCTGAAAGTTTATTCAGTATCGGAAACGGTGCCATGGGTCAACGCGCCAATTTTGAAGAAGATTATTCTGGGTCTAGTTTTCAGGGAAGTTATATTGGTGGGGTTTATTATCCAGATAAAACACGTGTTGGCTGGTGGAAAAACGGCTATCCAGAATACTTTGCAAAGGTGCTTAATGCACCCAATTGGATTGGAATTCACATCACAGTTAACGATCAGGTCTTAGACCTCAACCAGTGTAAAGCTGTCGTGGATTACAAACGGGTATTGGATATGCAGAGGGGAACATACAGCCGAACATTCCGATGCATGCTCCAGGACAATACCGTACTTCAAATAGAAAGTCTTCGGTTCTTGTCTTTGGATCAAATTAATTTAGGTGCCATTCGCTATACAGTTAAAGTAATTCAAGGAACTGCAGCACTTGAAATAAGTCCTTATCTCGATGCCGGGATTAAAAACCAAGATAGTAATTGGGAAGATCAATTTTGGCAGATCGATGCACTATCGACTGAAGCAGATCGGGCTTATATCCTTTCCCATACGGTAAAGACAGAATTTCATGTTTGCACCTATATGGAATCCCAATTGTGGTCTGAGGGCAAACAAATAAACACAGCTGCAAAAGCCTTAAAATCTGAAGATAAAACTACATTAACCTATACAATTCAAGTAGCTGAAGGAAAGGAAGTTAGTTTGATAAAATTTGGCGGCTATGTTAGTGATCGGAATTATCCAAAAGAGCATCTAAAACAACAAGCACAAAAGGAACTCGAAAAAGCAGGTGAAGTTGGCTTTGATGTTTTACTTGAAAAACACACAAACGAATGGACCCATATTTGGGAACGTGCAGACATACAAATTGGCGGAGATGTAAAGGCTCAACAGGC
>Ga0206129_10006839_pt1 | contig 11438 bp, 18 predicted proteins | sample Helgoland_Spring_8_FD_148616 | JGI IMG/M metagenome (GOLD analysis project Ga0206129, IMG submission 148616) | Pelagic subsurface seawater microbial communities from Kabeltonne, Helgoland, North Sea - Helgoland_Spring_Bloom_20160502_2 | ecosystem: Environmental > Aquatic > Marine > Epipelagic ...
TATTATTGGCATGCTAACTCAAGACCCAAGTCAACGAGCAGCGCGTGAACAAGACATATTTGGACGCATGCAAGCTACTCTACAGCCAGAGCAGGAGCGTCAGCGTCTTGCGCTAGAGGAGCGTTTACTTGGTCAGGGTAGGTTAGGTGTACAGACTAATCAATACGGCGGCACACCGGAGCAGTTAGCGCTAGAAAAGGCTATTGCAGAGCAACAAGCAGGTCTTGGTGTCAGCGCAATGGAACAAGCCCGTGCTGAACAAGCTTTGCAGTCACAACAGACTCTAGCAGGTTTAGGTGAGACACGTTCAAGACTAGGCTTGTTGGGAGATTTGGGCTTACAATCTATCCCATCTGCTTACGCGGGTCAGAATCAACTTCTTGCCAACCTAGCCCCAGGGCTAGATATAGCTCGTATAGGAGCAAGCCTACAGTCTACTGGCCTTGGCTTAGGAACACAGCTTGCAGAGTCTACACTAGAGTCTCAACTTGGTTACGCAGCACTAGCCAATGCTCTACGTCAGCAGCAATTCCAAGGGCTGTTTGATCTGTTGAAGGGTGAGCAAGCAGCCTCAGCACCTTCAACAACAAGCAGTTCAACTCCTACTCTAACAGGTAATGCAGCAGTAGATGCTGCAATATCAATGTATGGAGGGATACCGAGAAATACAAATACCACACTAACAGGAAATGATGCTGTTGATGCGGCAATATCAATGTATGGCGGAATACCACGAGGTTAAACAATGGCTATAGATATTAACAGTCTGTTTGCAGACATCATTGAGACTCCTGAACAGCGTCAGCAGAAACTACTCCAACAGGGTATGGTTCAAGGTCAATTACTGTCCTCTGGTTTACGCGGGAGAGCGGCAGCATTAGCTCCTTTAGCTCAGATGGGGGGTCAGTTAGGGGTACAGCGTAATGACGCTCTACGGCGAGCTGTTCAGCCTATGATTGGCATTGACCCGCGTAGTACTGGAGAAAAACTCCAAGGAGCATTGGCTAATGTTGATACATCTACTCCCGCAGGAATGCTTCAGGCTGCAAACTTAGTTCAGTCTATTGACCCTATTCGCGCTGCGTCTTTAAGGCAAGAAGCCGCAAGAATGAGAACAGCAGAAGAAGATAGAGATTTAACAAGAAGAACTCAAGAAGCGAGCTTAAGAGTTTCAGGCTTACAAGAAGCAAGTACTGCTCTTCAAATCTCAGAAAGAGGACAAGCGGTTATTGATAAGCAAAATTATAGAGAAGGACTCCCTAAATTAGCGCAAGCTGTCCGAGATCTGGGTGATGAATATGAAGCAATAGCTGTTGGGATTGAAAGCAGCACTTTAGACCCTAAGGATGCAATGCGTGATGTAGCATCAATTCAATCTGCAAAATTTAAAGCTACTCCTAAAGATGAGTTCAAACCTATATTAGAACGCGAAAGAGATGATTACTTATCTCTTGCAAATGAAAGACCTGAGCTAGCAGGATTGCTTAAAAAAGGTTTTTTTGGTGGAAAGCCAGACGTTAGTGAGGCAAAGTTCTTTGAGCTTGCAGGAAAGTTTAGGTCAATGCCTGAAAATAAAAACAAAACACCAAGTGAGATAATAGATTTAGTGCAAGCATCTATCACTACTGGTACTGGCGCAGACCTGCTAGAGGTAAGCGTAGAAGACATGGCTCAACAACAAACAGGAGTAGCAGGGTTTGATCCGGAAGCGGCAGCGGCAACAGCAGCAGCGCAATTAGCTTTAACCCCTACTGAAGCGCCTCAAGAAAACATTGGGGTAGACCCAGACTTTGAAGCAACTTTAAGAAATGTAGCAGCAGTAAACGGAAACATAGATCAAGCAAAAACCAGATATATCAATCAAGCAAAAGCAAGGATTACAAACTTAAATGCCGCGATTAGAAATAGACAAGCTACTAACGCAAACGCGGATGATTTAAGACAACAAATTTCTCAACTTGAAGCGAGAATTGCAAACTACTCTCAATAGGTTTTTTATGGCTGATTTATCTAAGTTAAGCAGGGAAGACTTGCAGCTTATTGCTGATAAAAAGTTTGATCAAATTTCGCCAGAAGCCCTGGCTGCTCTTAAAGTTGAGACTCCTATCGGAGAACCCTCTACTTTTGATAAGTTTGCGTATGCTTATGAGTCGGCTGATACAGACATAGGTAATGCTTTCACATATTTATCGAGTGAATTTCCTATAGGCAAGGTTGGCTTTAGTTTTGACGAAGGTTTTACTTACACTTCACCGGAAGAGTTTTATGGTGAAGACTATATGAAGGCTAGTCCTGATACGCGAAGGCAAGTTATCGCCAGGGCTAAAGAGCTAGAGCTTCAAGCAAAGTATCCAGAAGCCTCTCAACAAGAAGGTATGGGTGGAGCAGCAGGAGTCGCAGGGACTATCATTGGATCATTAATGAGTCCTACTACTTTAATCCCAGTGTCTAAAGCCTACCAAGGATACAAAGGTCTTGCGGCAGTAGGCGCTGCGTTTGGGGCAGAGTATAACGTCCTAGAGCAGCTAGCCAAAACTGGAGAGGTAGACCCTGTGCAGTTAGCAGGAGCTACCGCTGTGGGGGCTATTGCTGCACCTGCAACCTCTGCCGTTATCAAAGGCCTTACTCCCGCGTCAAGGAAAGCGTTAATAGAAAGACGCTCTCCAGAAGCAAAGATGCGAGCATCTGAACAGTTTGACGAAATAGAAAACATTGTATATGAGCAAGCTGCTAACGGCGTTACTGATTTACAGCAGATTAAAACCGTAGTTCAAAATCGCATGGGATTAGATGACGCGGGAATAGACGATATTTTAATTAAGTCTGACCGAAAGATACGAATCCCATCTCGCCAACAAGCTGACGCAGTTATTGCTGCTAAAGCAAAAAACATTGCCCCTTCTTCCGCAACTGGCGGATGGAAGATGGGTGAAGACTTTTTAGGAGTGGTAGCAACTGGCGTAAAAAACATCAGCCCAAAGGCTCACTCTCTTCTTGTAAAAACTGAATACGATATTGCTCAAGACACTCAAAAGTATGCGCAGCAAATCAAGCCTTTGACAGATATATTGGACAAGATTACAGGCAACGACCTGAAAGCCGTGTCCAGGGATTTGGCTAACGGAAACTTTGATGACGCTCTATCGGTAATGCGCAGATACTCCGTCAATGGAGATGAAGCGTTTACAGAAGTTAGAAGTGTTTTAAAAGACATACACACTCGCTTGAAAGACGAAGCGGGATACAATGATATCGGGGACATTGAAAACTATTTTCCGCGTCAACTAAAGAACTATAAAAAGTTTTTAGAATCCCTTGGTTTAAAAGAAAGAACAAAGCTAGACAATGCTTTAAGAGCAAGAGCAAAAGAATTAAAGTTAAAATCTGCTGAAGATATACCGCCAGAAGACCGAGCCAATATTATCAATCAGATTATGCGTGGAGTTCCTACCAGGTTAGTAGATAACCGGCAGGGCTTTGTTAAAAGCAGGGCAGTTGCAATCATTGACGATAAGTTAATTGAGCAATACCAAGACCCTAAGACCGCTCTTAACACCTACATCATGAAAGCCGTTAGCGATATTCATAAGCGTAAGTTTTTTGGACGCGGGAAGGATGCTAAAGACAAGGGTGTGCGAGAAATCAACCTTCAAGAATCTATTGGGGGCTATGTTGATGACGCAATAAAGAAAGGTGAAATGGCCTCTGGTGACGCAGACAGATTGGCAGAGTTGCTTGAGGCAAGATTTGGCTTAGGTGAAGCTAGCGCAGGAAAAATAAATAGCTTTATGAGAAACGTAGGATACATGTCTACTCTCGGCAACCCATTCTCCGCGCTAACCCAGATTGGCGACCTTGGTATGTCAATCTACGCTAATGGCCTTAGGAATACCATAGGCTCAATGCTTGGCAAGAAAAACATTGACTTGTCAGAGATTGGATTAGACAAGGTTATTGCTCAGGAACTTGGTACTGTTGGCACTACAGCAAAACTCCTAGATAAAACACTTGGAGCGGTAGGCTTTAAAGCAATAGATAGGCTAGGCAAAAACACTCTGATCAACTCTTCCTTTAGAAAATTTAGCAACATGGCTAAAAGCGATAAGGGCGTTGAGTCATTAAGAAAGAAATACGGATACATGTTAGAGGATGAGTTTGCTAATACTGTTGCAGATTTAAGGGCAGGGAACATTACAGATAACGTAAAGCTAATGTTGTTTAGCGAACTGTCAGACATTCAGCCTATCAGCTTGTCTCAAATGCCTTTAAATTATTTAAAGAATCCTAACGGTAGAATCTTTTACTCCCTCAAAACCTTTGCTATTAAACAGCTAGACGTTTTAAGAAGAGATATAATACAGCAGTACAAGGCCGGTAATACTGGAGAAGCTGCGAAGAACCTAACCGCCTACATGACAATCATTCCTATGATGGGGGCGACTGTTGATGAGGCTAAAGACTTCTTGCGAGGACAAGGAGCAGAGGTAAACGACATCCCAGACAACTACATTGAAAACTTGTTTAAGGTGTTTGGTGGAAGCCAGTACGTCATGGAGAAGTATGTAGACAAAGGACAAGTAGGCTCGGCTATTGGCGAGATTGTCGCCCCTCCTACCGATTGGATTAACGCGCTAGGAGAGGATATCTGGAAGATTGCCAACGGAGACTTTGTAGGCGAAGAGTCTAAAGCGATGCGAGAGCTTCCAGTGATAGGGAAGGTTTGGTATAACTTCTTCGGCGGAGGCATGGAAAAAGCTATAGAGTTTGAAGAGAAGCGCAGAGCAAACTAAACCCTCGGCAAACGCCTCTCCTCCATTGTGGGGAGGGGCTTTTCTTTTAGCTCCTGCTCTATCAAGAATTCACAAAACTGCTTGATCTTTCTCAGGTCTTCAACCCCGCCCTTCTGCCGCCATCTTGAGATGTATTTAACTATAGCCCCCTCACAGAAGCCTAAGTTGTTAGCCAAGATGTACTCGATAGGCTGTATCTTTAAGTCCTGATAGTGACTTCCTGCTATCTGGTAGTCTGTTGCTTTCAATGCAATTCCCTCTCGTAAGCTTCTACTTGTTCACGGTACGATTGATTAACATGAATTTGAAAGCTGTCTTGAATTGAGTCAGTGCTGTTAATGAAGTTAAGCATATCCTCTAGCATCATACCGGCTGTTCCTGCCATATTCCTATCAACCTCATCATCACATTCAAGTAACTCTGCAAGCCAGTCAAAGACATCCTCTACATTCTGTAGCTCTAATTCAATGCCGTCTTTCGTAATAGCCTTAACTCCTTTTCCCGCGTAACTCATAGGTTGTCTCCTTGTTGGCTTAGTTTAACGCGGGTGATGTGCAGCCATAGCTCTTCAGGGCTATTAAGCTGCGACTGCTCAACGCACATGCCATCCGTATAAACTTTAGTCTTAGGGTTAATAAACTTCGTACACTTGTCTGCAAATTCTGTCTTACGAATCCAACCAACCACACACATGGTGTTCTGGTCTATCTCTGTACACAGGACGGCGATAGGAGCTTTGAATGCTTCAACGCTTTTAAACAGCAAGACTCCGTTTGGGTACTTGGTAGTTTTAACATCAACCCCTATGTCGCCAAAGAAAATATCCACTCCCGCGTCTACTCCAAAATCAAACGGGCTGAAGTCTGCCTGGTAAACTTTAGATACTGCTAACTCACCTTTAATACCAATCAAGTCTATTTCTTCATCTGTACTAGACTTGTCTTTACGTTGGTTAACTACGCCAGAAGCCCTAGATAACATGGAGCGACCATTTGCTGCGCGTTGACAGTCAAACAATTCTTTCTTGCTGAGTTTAACTTTTAACATACACGGTTCTCGTGGTAGGTGATTAGCTCCTGGAACTCTGCCAGGATTTGCTCGTAGTCTGCTTTGTATCTTTTAACCGGAGTAGACTTCTTTTCAATCATCTCCTCCACAAAGTCTCTACCGTACATATCTTGCATCCAGAGTGTGTACTGCTGAGCAGCTGATCCGTGAGACATACCCCACATGTTACATGCAGGACACTGGGGATGGACGTTCTCTATCTCTAACGCCCAGTAGGATGAATTACCTTTGGGGATGAAGTGTCCTCCTTGCATATCCTTGTAGTGCTTAGTGACTCCACAAGACACACAAGAACAATTGCCGTTATCATCTGACGCTGCAAGTCTGGCTAATTTTTGTACAGCTTTGTAGCACTCTTGCTTTAACTGAGCGGAAGTCTTGGTCTTGGGTTTAGATTTCCGTTTGACCCTGCGCTTCACGGCTCTAGTCATTTCCAGTATCTCCCATCATGCAGAGAAAGAAGCGTCTTCTCTGCTCGGATCTGATCCTTTTCTTCCATCCTGTCATAGCGCATCTTAAGTAACGCTACACTAAAGTTCTTCTGAGTTACTGGGTAAGTCTTTGCCGCAACTCTGACATCAAGTGGAATCTCGTATTCCTGTTTAGTCTTTAAACCCATACAGCCCTAGCCTCTTGGTGTAGTGTGAGGTGTATTTTCTGTGCAGCTCTATTTGCAGAGCCACTAAGGCATTGTATGTCTCCTTTACTTGTTTGTCTTCAAGTTTATCCAGGCCAATCTGTAGCTCATCAATGGCCTTGTGTATCACTTCCATCATATCGTTACTCATGATTCAACCTCCTGGTATCCGACCTCTAAAATTATTCCTTTGTACTGGTACATTCGAGAAAGCCTACTGACTCGAAAGCCTTTCTTGTAGGCTGCGATTCCGTAGGCTTGTTTATCAGATTCTGCACACCACACAGCCTCTTCAAGAGCATCAGAAAACTCAGAGAAGATAATCATTTGGTTGGAAACGGAACATAAACATTAAACTTCTCTGACAGATGACGGCTTAGCACAGCGTGTACCTTGTCGTAATCCTCCCGTGACGCGATAGAAGTAGAGTCGTCTCCAGTAACCACAGACTGTATTGGCTTCCATAGATACTGCTTCACCAGGTCTGTTGTCCAAGGGATGTCTACGCTTGCTTTGACAGTCTTCTTCATGTCATACCCCGCGTCATTTAAAGCCTCGCCAAGTAGTCGGCAGTAAACATGCAATGCGTTATTCTGTGCAGAGGTTCTTGTCTTCCCTGCCTTCCACTTAATCGTGACGTACTTCTTATCTTCGTAAAGCTTGGTGATGTGAGAGACGAACGCATCAAGAGATTGCTTATTACTGACCACCCAAAACTCTCCCTGAGGGATGTCTCCTACCATGTCCTTAACTTCATTTAGATCGTCCATTCCTTTTAGCCTCTCTTTCATTGAACGCGGAGTAAGATGACTTACTTAAAGACTTGTCACTGGAAAACTCAAAGGGTTTGCAGTAAGTAACCTTCCCTCCATTGCCTAGATACTTTTGGATATCCTTCTCTAACCTACCCCTCAGTTCGTTATCCGTTTGCATGCTGTTCTCCTATCTTATAAACCTGATCCATTGTCAAACCCAGAGCGTCACAGATTTGCTTATACCGATGAACGGTCATGTTTCCCTGGGCTAGGGTGTGAGAGTAGTTAGAACTATGGCAGTCAATCATATCTGCCACAGCCTTATGCCTCATGCCGACCTGTTCATGTGCTATGCGTATTGTCTTGCCAATGTGAATCATTGCTTGTCCTCAAAATAGGGGGCTTTCACCCCCTGTTTGACTAAAAGGGAAGGTCGTCTAGTTCAATCTCTGGTGAATTAGACATTGGCTTAGCTTCTTTAGGCTTAACTGACAGACTGAAGAACTTCTTACCTGCCTTAGACTCTTTGAGCCAGGCGTTTAACCAAAACTCCTGACCGCCTACATTGATCGTCCCGTTGTAATCAGCGTGAGTCTCTATCTCTTTCCTTTCGTTCTTGAATAAAGCCCCACGGTTAGTATCATCATAATCACTCATGTCTTTCTCCTTAGTTAAAAAACTTTTCTACATTCTCGTCTATCAAATTAACAGCCTTGGTCACACACTTCTCCAACGCTGCGATGTACTCCTCATCACGCTCAACACGAACGATCAAAGGTTTCATAGTCGGGTGATAGGAAACAAAGTCCCACCACTCCCTGCCTGTAATCCACAGACACCCCATGACTTGCTGCTTGTATTTAGAAGGGAGTACTCCACCCCTCAAATACTCTACATGCGTAGAAGGAGCAGGGGCTTTTATTTCCAAACCACCCTCCTCACCTATCAATCCGTCTGGCGAACACCCTGCTGACAGAGTGTCATGCAAGCAGAACCCAACCTCAGTCACCTCCGCGTCACTAATCAGTGAGTACAAATCTCTAGCGTCCGGCTCTAACTCCGTACCCCTCAGCATATGGTGAGACTGGAAAACCTCTTCACGCTCGCCTGTCAACCGCTCAGCGACCAGTTGATTGATGTAGGCATCAGCCGATGCAGACCAGATGCCTTTTGTTGTGACTATCTTGGCAAACATTGACGCGGAAGGGATGCCTAGTCTTGCTGCTAACCACTCAGGACTACCCTGCTCGTTCTGATCAATCCGCATCATAATCTCCTTGGTCTGCTAGATACTCTTGTCTATCGCGTTCCTTGTCTTCAGGACTAATGTAGTCCTCCTCACTCTCTGTTAGGTATCGATCAAGATCTACCATTACTGGGTCTTTGTTCATAACGCCTCCACAGTGACTCGAATTTAGTAAAGATTAACTTACACTCATCGCAGAACATCATCTTAGGACTAATCCCCTGTCCGCAGCATCCGCAATGAGACCGATTAAACTTCGTCTTCTTGGTCTCCAATCTTCTTCTCCAGTAGCTCTTTGGCTCGGTCAAAGTTTGACGCGGAAAGGGATGCAACATCTTTGCACTTGAATGCTATGCAGAACTTCTCAGTATTAGCCCCTGACTGTTTGATTAGCTCGCCAATAACCTTAGCCTGGGCTTTGGTTACTGACTCAGGCTTAGCTTGTGTCGCAGCGTTGCCATCGTCATCTGCTGATGGAATTCCTGCGATGGCTTGCAAACTATAGCGCCTTGCGTAGCTCAGACACGAGCCGACAGACTGGGCATCCATCTTCCCAAGAGGGATGAAGTACTCCTGCTCCAACCACTCACCAGATGAATGCATTAAGCGAGTGATTACACCCACTGAGTTATCGCCAGAGATGGGGAATTGAACATAGCTCAATCCATGTGCTGCGAAGGGGGCTTTGATAGCCTGTATCACTGACCCCAAGTCCGCATATTTCGATTTGAAAAATGGATTTGACGCCCCTTTAATCGCTGAACCCATCGAACCTTGTGCCGCAGCCATAGCGGTTGCGAGTTCCTTAATTGACTCTGACTGTTTCATACTGTTAATCCCCTCTCTTGCCATAAGTTAATTATCTGAGCATCCTTCGCGTACTTTCCTTGAAACTTCCTAAGCGCCTCCATGCCTATGTCAATGTTGCAGTCACAGATATACCTTGCGTAGTCTCGCAAAGCTTTGAGCGTCTGCTCTTGGAATGAGGCAATATCAAATAGGTTGCTAGTGTTAAGCGAATCTACAAGGTCTACCGCGAAGGACTCGCAGTAGTTTTGGGTGTGCAATGCGTCCAGTAAGAACGCAAACCCTGTCTCTCGGATAGCCCTGGCTACTAATTCATCTGCCAGGTTATCGGGTATGTCTAACTCACCATCTGTGATCCAGGTGAATACATCTTCGCGTGTTAAGAACTGCTCAATAGTTGAAATATTCATATCATCCTCCTCAGAATGTAGTTGTAGATTAGAACAAATCTATGTCATCGTCAACAGTTTTTTCGTTATTTTCAAAATAAAATCTCCTCGGTCTATTCTCCTGCTCGGTTAGCTGTAAGCTGTTGTCATGAAAGTAAAAATTATAAGTACCCTCCCATCCGCCGCTGTGTCTTTGCTTCGCCACAATCAGCTTTTGGTCTTTATGTTTAGCTAAATATTCCTGCTGCTTCTCATCTAACTCGGTCATCTTAGCTAATTCCTTTAGCTGCTTTCTCTTTGCGTTGCTAGCGGTTAACAACACATTATCAGCCATGTCGGTCAGCGTACCTGCCCCGCGAATGGAATACTTGTCAGGTATCCAATTGTCATCTGCCTGTGGGGGCTTCCGAATGTGAGCCACTAATATAATCCCGACATCCAAAGTCTTGGCGCAGTGCTGTAATTTGTTGACGAACTCTGTCTCGGCTACATAATCTTGAAAGCCAGTGCCACATTTCGCGAGGGAATCAACGAAGACAAACTTGCAGCCCAATTCCCTCACGCAATAGTGGATGATCGATAGCACTCGCTCCGGCTTGACTGTGTCTAACTGGTCAAATATGACTAGATTACGGTCAACATACGCTGAAAATTCAGAAATGAAGGATTCTGCGGGTGTGCCATCCTGTGTACCTGCGGCTTGCATTAGCATGCGGTACAGGGATTCGCTCGGTTTCATTTCAAGGGACGCGAGGCAGACCTTAGAGTCTTTGAGTAAGTGCAGGATTATCTCGCCACAGACAAGGGATTTCTTTGACGCATTAGCGCCACCGAATATGGTTAGCTCGCCCTGTCTTAAACGAAACGTATCATGCGTCTTAGGCCACGGCAGCTTCGCACCCCATATCTTTTGCCCTTTGGATCGTTCGACCACCTCATCATGCCACCTGCCCGCGCTGTGGATCTGCGAGGCTTCCATCATGCCCGTGAGTTCAAGATATTGTTCTAGCTCCAAACCCTGCGGAAGCTTCATAGCTCCACCTCCCAGTTTGACGCGGGAGTAGGTGTCTGCTCTTTTCTACGCCTCTCCCAGGTAATCACACAAGCCTTCCATGATTTCATCTGCTCTTTCCCTATCTTCCATCCCCTGGCTTCATAGAATGCCACGAACATCTCCGCGTCAATCCCGTTACTTCGGGAGTCGCAATACGTCTGAACCTCTGCGACTGTTGGGGGTATATATTCTTTGTTTTTACTTCTTACTTCTATAGTTGTTGTCGTTAGCTTGGCGTTTGCTTGGCGTTTGCTTGTCGTTTGCTTGCCCGTATCTTGATAGTCGCAGAACTTAACTATTGATATTATTGAGAATTTATTCGTAATCTGCTTGTCGATCATGTGATCATTTTCAAACCATTTTAGGAACGTTCTTAGACGCCGTACTGAGATGCCTAATTTGGCGCTTGCCGCGTTCAATCCGAACACCAATTGACCGCGCTTGATTGTCAGGTTTTTACCATTAAAAACAGTCACTTTGTCTGTCAGTGATGCCGCCATCAGTAGGTAAATCCAGAACTTTAAAGCCTCCGGTTCTCGCCAGATAAAGTGATCCTGCACTGCCCTATCTAATTTAATCCACCCCATAATATCCTCCTCGCTTCGCTTTATTGATGATTACCTGTGCCGCGTAGATGTCCTGGCGGTCTTTCTCAGTGAACGCCACTCCCTCAGCCGACCATATTGGGACTA
>Ga0206129_10006857_pt1 | contig 11424 bp, 9 predicted proteins | sample Helgoland_Spring_8_FD_148616 | JGI IMG/M metagenome (GOLD analysis project Ga0206129, IMG submission 148616) | Pelagic subsurface seawater microbial communities from Kabeltonne, Helgoland, North Sea - Helgoland_Spring_Bloom_20160502_2 | ecosystem: Environmental > Aquatic > Marine > Epipelagic ...
TGCATACCTCTTAGCGCATTAATGATCATTCCCATGGGAGATCCACTATGCCATATTCCTTCTAGTCGATGGCCTCTAGTACTAACAATTAAGGGTGCTTTTTGACCACCTTTAGTCCTGTATTGAACTGTAGATAAATCATCAGACAATACTTGAACTGCATAAAGTAAATAGTCCAAATATTGAATCTCAGCGATAGGTCTCAATCCGCGCATTGCCATTCCTATACCTTGTCCAATAATTGTACATTCTCTGATTCCAGTATCAAATACACGATTGACCCCAAAAGTATCTTGCAGACCTTCAAGAGATTGGTTCACGCCACCAATTTTCCCAGCATCTTCCCCAAAAATGAGAAGTTCTGGCATTTGTTCTAGCTGTTTTTTAAAGTTTTCTCGCAAAATGATTCTTCCATCTTCCATGCGGCCATCCGAACCATAAATAGGTGCGACTGCTTCAACTTTATGAATATTAGCGTTTGATTCTGAATATAAATGTGAGCTGTATTTCTCGTGCGAGCTATCAATAGATTTTTTTATCCAATTTCCAAGCTCTTCTTTTTGAGGGGATTGCTCTTTGTGCAATAGTCGAAGCACTTTTCTCGCAGCATTAAGGAGGTCTTTTCTTATTGGCTCGTAAGTTTTCTTTAGCGCTTCTAATTCTTTAATTATAAAGGCTTTTTGGCTACTCGTTGCCGCAACGGTTTCTATAATGTTTATGATTTCAGTCAGTTCTTCTTGAATTTCAGAGGTGAATCTTTTCCAAGAAATATTTTTTGCTTGTCTAACCTCTACTTTAGCCTCTTTTTGAAGCAATTCTAATGTTTCTTCATCCGCAATTTTATTGCCATCCACCTCAAATGCAAGAATCCATTCTTTGAATTTCGCTATGCAGTCGTATTCTTTTTCCCATCTAAGACGTTCCTCAGTTTTATACCTTTCATGTGACCCTGATGTTGAATGGCCTTGTGGCTGGTTAACTTCCTTGACATGAATAAGAACCGGCACGTGCTCTTCACGCGCAATTTGTACGGCTTTCTTGTATGTTTGACACAAATGTGCGTAGTCCCAACCTTTGGTAACAAATATTTCGTATCCTTTTTTGTCTTCGGTTCGTTGCATACCTGCTAATGCCTCCGATATAGAACCTTTTGTTGTTTGAAATTCTCTTGGAACAGATATGCCATATCCATCATCCCATACTGACATAACCAACGGTATTTGCATAACACCCGCGGCATTTATAGATTCCCAAAATGGTCCTTCACTTGTTGAGGCATCGCCTATGGTACCAAAAGCAACCTCGTTTCCTTTATTTGTAAATTTCTTTGAGTTTTCAAGTGCACTTAAAGCCTCATTTTCTCGATATACTTTCGATGCTTGAGCAAGGCCGACAAGTCTTGGCATCTGACCCGCAGTTGGCGAAATATCCGAGCTGCTATTTTTTTGTTGCATGAGATTTTTCCAATGCCCATCCATATCCAGGTTTCTTGTCGCATAATGACCTCCCATTTGACGTCCGGCAGACTGAGGTTCTATTGCAACATCGGTATGTGCATAAAGCCCTGAGAAATACTGCTCAATTGTAAGCTCCTTAATCGCTAACATTATGGTTTGATCTCGATAATAACCTGATCTAAAATCACCGTTCTGAAATTCCTTAGCTAAGGCAATTTGTGCAAGCTCTTTACCGTCGCCAAAAATTCCAAATTTAGCTTTCCCTGTTAAAACCTCTTTTCTTCCTAATAAAGAGGCCTCTCTTGATAAACAAGCCAATTTGTAATCCTCCAATATTGTTGTTTTAAAGGATTCGAAATTTACATTTTCGTTTTGCTGTTTTTCTTTTTGTGATGTACCTTTCATTGCTTGCAAATATAGGGAAAAAATAGTGCTTCAAATGGAGTTTTTGGTATTCCCAATTTAACCTATCTTTAAGATTGAGTATCAATAATACGAGACAATAAATACAAATGATTATGCAAATTGAAATCTGTGCGTCTAGTTATACCTCTTTAGAACTTGCGGCTCAACATAAAGTCAGTCGGGTTGAATTATGTCAGAATCTAAGTTGTGGTGGATTAACACCTTCTTTAGCGCTTGTTAGGAGGTCCTTAGCTTTGGATTTGAATACACATGTGCTAATTCGTCCGCGAGCAGGAGATTTTTGTTATTCAGAAAGCGAATGCCAACAAATTATCGATGAAGTTCATCTATACAAGGAACTAGGAATACAAGGTTTAGTAATTGGAGCGTTATCAAAAGAAAGACGATTATTGACTTCTCTAATTAGACAGATTAGAGAAATAAGCTTTGGTCTTGAGCTTACTTTTCACAAGGCCTTTGACGATATTTCCGATTGGAAAAGTGCAATGGATATTTTAATTGAATTAAAATTTGATCGAATTCTAACCTCAGGTCAATCGGTAAATGTTTTTGAGGGTATAGAAACGCTTAAATCTTATAAATCATATGCCAATGGGCGTATACAAATTTTACCAGGTGGGGGAGTAGGAGTTGACAATATTAAGCCTATTCTAAATAGATTGCAACCTGACGAAATTCATTTTTCAGGGACAAAAAAGGAAATAAAAGACAATTCTGAATATTTTGCTTCAGATGTCTTGCATGTTGATTCGAAGAAGCTACAAAATTTGGTTGAATTGACTAAATCCTATCGCTCTATTTAACAGGAGCAATCTTGTCAGCCATATACTCACCAGCTTTCAACTTACCTACAATTTTAGAAAAACAATCAATTGTAAATGAGACATCTTCCAATGTATGGGAAGCTGTAGGTATTAGTCGTAAAATAATCATACCCTTAGGTACTACAGGGTATACAACCATTGAGCAAAAGACATTAAAGTTTTCGCGCAAGTCGTAAATTAAATTTGTCGCTTCTGGTATGGATCCATTCAGATAAACAGGGGTAACGCATGAGTTTGAAGGCCCTATTTCAAAGCCATTGTCTACCAATCCACTCTTGAGCGCATTCGTAATCTCCCATAATTTATCTTTATGTGCTGTACTTCTTCTCATGATCTCGAGCCTTTTTAACGCACCTTTTACGAGCGTCATAGGAAGAGATTTTGCGAAAATTTGAGAACGCATATTGTACCTAAGAAATTCTACTACTTGTGCATCGCTAGAAATAAATCCACCGATTAATGCAAATGACTTTGCGAACGTTCCAAAATAGATGTCAATACCATCTTGGCAGCCTTGCTCTTGTCCAGTTCCGCCACCTTTTGCACCAAGTGTTCCTATACCATGGGCATCGTCAACGAAAAGTCTGAAATTATATTTTTCCTTTAAAGCAACAATTTCTTTTAGTTTCCCTTGATCTCCTCTCATTCCGAAGACACCTTCAGTAATGACAAGAATTGCACCACCTGTTTCTTCCGCAAGTTTTTCTGCTCTTATCAATTGTTTTTCACAATCTTCAACATCATTATGTTTGAAGACATATCTTTTACCCATGTGAAGACGAACACCGTCCAGAATACATGCATGAGATTCAGCATCGTAAACAATAACATCCTTCCTGTCAACGAGTGCATCAATACAAGAAAGTACTGCTTGGTATCCGAAGTTACAAAGTATGGTATCCTCCTTTTCTACAAATTCAGAGAGTTCATTTTCAAGTTGTTCGTGAAAATCTGTATTTCCACTCATCATACGAGCTCCCATTGGGTGTGAAAATCCATATTCCTGAGCTACCTCAGCGTCTAGCTTTCTAACTTCCGGGTCATTTGCTAAGCCTAAATAATTATTTAATGACCAGTTGAGCATTTTTCTACCTCTAAAAACCATGTGTGGGCTAATTTCACCCTCAAGTTTTGGAAATGTAAAATAACCATGGGATTCTTTAGCGTGGATTCCTAATGGTCCTCTATTGGCTTGAATTTTCTCAAAAATATCTGCAGACATAAATATTGGCTTAAACTTTACCACAAAGTTAGGTATTTAGTAGAATAGAGATAGCATTTTATTAAAAAAAAATGGTTTGACTAAAATCTAATCAAAAGCCAGACCAAATAAAGGTATTAAGCGTGTTTCACATTTGAATGTTTAAATCTTCTATCTCGAAAATTGTCCATTAAATATCTCAATTACCATTAAAAAGTATTGAACACTAAAATGGCAAAAACTAGACAGTGAAACTAAATTAGGAGTCCAACGTAATAGTTATTATGGCAGAAAGACACAGTAAAAGAAGTACAATAGCCCTTTGGATCGCAGTTATTGCACTTCTTATTTCGTTAATAAACTTGTACTTGGCAACTGAGTTGCCAGGTGTAGCAAATCAATAGTATATCGCGCGACGTACTTTTGTAATGTACTTAGCAAGCCTTATAACTTGCTTTGTATATCCGTATTCATTGTCATACCATGTGTAGAGTACAACACTCTTTCCATCCTTCGAGCTCAAAGTAGCTTGTGAATCAAAGACAGCACAACATGTATTTCCGATAATATCATTTGACACAAGTTCACTATCTAATGAATAATAGATTTGATTTACCAGTTCTCCATTTAGCGCCTCATTATGAACAACTTGATTGACTTCTTCAACAGTTGTCTCTTTATTTAATTCTAAACTAATAATCGCTAATGAACCATTTGGTGTTGGTACACGAACAGCATTTGCCGTTAACTTATCCTTAAGCTGAGGAATTACTTTTGTAACTGCCTTTCCTGCTCCCGTTGATGTAATAACCATATTTATTGCAGCAGAACGACCTCGTCTAGGTTTTTTATGCATATTATCTAAAAGGTTTTGGTCATTTGTGTATGCATGAACAGTTTCAATGTGTCCTTTTTGAATTCCAAATTTGTCACTCATTAATTTGAGTATTGGAGATATGGCATTTGTCGTGCACGACGCAGCAGAATAAATATTTTCATTTTCAAGATCCAATTCACCTTGATTTATTCCGTAAACAATATTTGGTATCTCTTTACCTGGTGCAGTTAGCAGAACTTTTGCTGTTCCTTTTGAGCTAAGGTGTCGTGCTAAAGCCTCTCTGTTTGTGTAAACTCCTGTATTATCTATTACAAGTGCATTCATAATACCATAGGTTGTATAATCTATTTCTTCTGGAGCATTCGCACTAATCATGTGAACCAATTGACCATTGATTACTAAAGCCTTCTTATCTAAGTCTTCAATGACAGAACCTTTAAAAGCACCGTGAACAGAATCATTTCTTAGGAGCGATGCTCTTTTTATGATGTCAGCATCTTTAGAACTTCTGGTTACAATAGCTCGCAATCGTAATTGTTGTCCTTTTCCAGCTTGTTTTATGAGTTCTCGTGCAGCTAGTCTACCAATTCTACCGAATCCGTATAAAACCACATCTCTTGGTTCTACCGGTTGCTCTTGATTTTCTTCAAGGATAGAAAGTTTTTCTAAAAGAAATTCTTTTTGATTCTTATAGTTTTCTTTTTCTTTATTCCATTCATTGGCAAGTTTTCCGATATCGAGTTTTGAAGGAATGATCTCGAGGTCTAGTAATTGTGTTGCAAGATCTGAAGTTGTAAATACATCAATAGATTGACTTGTTACTTTCCTCGAATAGTCGTGAAGATTTATAATTTCTGATATCGTTATATCTGTTAAGTGATTTCTAAATAGAACCAGTTCAATACCTTTTTCATAAAGTAGTTCTCCCACTTTACTTTGAAGTTTTACTGCTGCACGTTCTTTTTCTATGTGAAGGCGCAAGCCTTTTTCATAACCCAATTCGATTTCCATTTGTATTTGATTTGTTGTTGTTGCTAATAAAAAAAAGCCGCCCTTTCGGGCAGCCTTGGTGTCATTATCCTAAATAAGATTTTAGTAATTTATTTCGAGAGGTATGTCGAAGTCGTCTTATAGCTTTTTCTTTAATTTGACGAACTCTTTCTCTGGTAAGATTGAACTTAGAACCAATTTCCTCAAGGGTTAATCCGTGGTTCATTCCAATTCCAAAAAACAATCGAATGATTTCTCTTTCTTTATCTGTCAGCGTGCTTAAAGAACGTTCTATTTCTTTTTGGAGTGATTCAGCCATTAATGTCTGGTCTGTTTTCGGCGCATCACTATTTGCCATAACATCCATTAAAGTACCACCATCTTCATTAGTAGTCAATGGTGCATCCATAGATACATGACGACCTGATACATTTAAGCTCTCTTTAATTTTATCTTCGGGAACTTCTAGTGCCTCAGCAAGTTCTTCAGCAGAAGGCGGCCTTTCATATTCCTGCTCGAGTTTAGAAAACGCTTTATTTATTTTATTCAAAGAACCCACTTGATTCAATGGCAATCTAACAATTCTGGCTTGCTCTGCTAATGCCTGTAAAATTGATTGACGAATCCACCACACGGCATAGGAAATAAATTTAAATCCTCTCGTCTCATCAAATTTTTGGGCTGCTTTTATGAGACCAAGGTTACCTTCGTTTATCAAATCGGGTAATGTTAGACCCTGATTTTGGTATTGTTTGGCAACAGAAACCACAAATCGCAGGTTGGCTCTTGTAAGTTTTTCAAGGGCCAATTGGTCCCCAGCTTTAATCTTTTTCGCTAACTCTACTTCCTGTTCAGCAGTAATTAAATCTTCACGACCAATGTCTTGTAAATATTTATCTAATGATTGACTTTCTCGGTTCGTTATCGATTTAGTTATTTTGAGCTGTCTCATGCGCTAAAGGGGTGATTTATGATGATTATTTTATTCAATTACAGGAGGCAAAGTAAAGCCAAAAAAAGCAGAATGAAAAATATTCTACAGCTTTTTTATAAACAAAATTTAACATTTGCATTTGTCAAAAACCGTGCCTTAAAATGTGTTTTTTACAAACCAAATCCAACATAATCTCTTTTGCCACTTTCGGACATGATTTCTAGTAATATGCCCCTATTCGAGTCATTTAGTTTTGTGGCTAATTGTTCGACCGATTCAACAGGTTCATTATTGATCTTTGTAATAATGATGCCTTCACTCAATCCAAGTGCCTTTAACTTCCCAGTAGTAATAGCGATTATTTTAACACCGTAATTTATTTTAAGAGACGCTTTTTCCTTTTTTGAGAGAGCTTCAAAAGTAGCACCTAAGGCAATATTCTTTTTAATTTCCTCTTTTGATACAAGTTTGGTCAGTCCCTCTTTATTCCTTAGAACGATTTCTTTAATTTCTTGTCCTCCTTTACTATCTCGAATTGTTACCGCCACTTTGTCACCAGGTCGCATTTTTCCGATTTCTTCCTGAAGTGCCGCTGCGGAGTTGACCTCTTTTGTACCTACCTTGAGTATGACATCACCTTTTTTAATTCCTGCTTTATCCGCACTGCCATCTTCTATGACTTTAGCGATGTATACACCTTTTAGATTTGGAAGGTTTTTTTCTGTTTTCAATTCCTGCGTAAGATCTGCAATCTGTACTCCTAGATATCCTCTTTGTACAATACCATAATCAATAAGATCTCTCATTACCTTTTGGACGAGATTGACAGGTACAGCAAATGAATAGCCAGAATAACTTCCTGTTTGCGACGCAATGGCTGTATTGATTCCTACGAGTTCTCCGTTTGTATTTACCAGTGCTCCTCCACTGTTGCCGGGATTTACAGCGGCATCTGTTTGAATAAAAGATTCTATGGGGACAACATTTTTACTAGGGTTATTGAGAAGGTTTATATTTCTTGCCTTTGCTGAAACAATCCCTGCTGTAACAGTAGAAGTTAAATTGAATGGGTTGCCCACAGCCAAGACCCATTCCCCAATTGCCAAATCGTCACTGTTGCCAAGTGCAATTGCATTTAAACCTGTTTCTTCGATTTTAATAACCGCAATATCTGTGGCTGGGTCAGCCCCAACTACTGTTGCCGTATATTTTGAATTGTCATTTAGCGTTACTTCTATTTCACTTGCATTTTCAATTACATGATTGTTTGTTACGATGTAACCTTGAGAGGAAATGATGACTCCTGAACCAGCACCTTCACCAAATTGCTTAAATTCTCTGCCACCTGCACCAGGACCATAGAAAAATTCTTGAAAAATATCCCTCTGAAATGTTGTTTGTACAACTTTGGTTGTGACATGAACTACCGAGTTAATGGAATTTTTGGAGGCCTCTTTAAAGTCAACCGATGACGCCCCCGTATAATTTACTTGTCTAATTGCAGTTTGTTGTCTATTGCCGTCTATGAGTTCATTTGCACTTAGCTTTTTTGTTTCTGCCTTTTCAGTTTTTTGAATTCCAAGAATTACAGTTACTGCGAGGAGACCTCCTATAAAACCAAAACCTACAGTTTTGAGTGTTGAAAGTTTTTTCATTTGAAATTGTTTAAAGTAATACTACAAGTTTAACACCTAAAACCCTACTATTGGTACATCTCCAATGTTAAAGAATGTTAAGCTGATTCTTCAAATAAAATGGATAATGTTTACATTTGTTCATCTATGGATATCTCGTTTTCAAAGTATCAAGGCACAGGGAATGATTTTGTTCTTATTGACAATATGAATGGAATGTATAATGGTTTGGAATTGGAACAAATCAAACATCTTTGCAACCGAAATTTTGGCATTGGTTCTGACGGTTTAATTATGCTTAATGCATCAGAGTCGAACGATTTTTATATGGATTTTTTTAATCCAGATGGCTCAAAAAGCTTTTGTGGTAATGGTGCGAGATGTGCAGTGAAGTTTGCATTTGATGCTAACATAATCAATGAGCACAAAATATCTTTCGAGGCTATTGATGGCACGCACCATGCGTCGGTATGTAGTTCTGAGGTAAAATTAGAAATGGCTATTGATTCATTGCCAATCAAAACAACCCTTGAGTCAAATATTACAGAGGATTTCATTGAAACATATTTTATGGATACGGGTTCGCCTCATTTTGTTGCATACGTTGATAGGTTGAATTTACTTGAATCAAAAAGGTTGATTCAGATAGGTCAAGAAATAAGATACTCCTCTGAATATATCGATAAAGGAATTAATGTGAATTTAGTTTATGTTCTGGATTCAGGTGAGTTGTCTATTGCTACCTACGAGCGAGGTGTAGAAAATGAGACATTATCATGTGGGACAGGAGCAACAGCATGTGCCTTAATACATACAATTCATAAAAAACAGCAATCGGGCGATATAAAAGTCAATACAAAGGGAGGACTGTTGCAGGTTACTTATGAGAAAAACAATCAGGGTCGTTTTAATGCTGTATATTTAATTGGCCCCGCAATGCTAATTTACAATGGCAAAATACGAATATAAATTTCAAAGTAAGCACCAGTTAAATGATGTTTCTGATGATTCGGATCAACTTATATGGGTATTCCATGTTGATAAAATACCTCCACATATTGGAATTTCCAGTCAAGGTGTATTTTTTAGCTTGAAAAGTAATGGTCAAGATGAAATACCAACTAGTAAGGTAAATCAAATCGTTGAAAGTAAGTCTATTAAGTTAATTAAGATAAAGTTAAGATATAGGTTTTCTCCTTCAGCTTTAAAAGAAGTTTTTGCCAACTATACCAGTGCAACTTCTGCCGTTTGTTCCTGTTTGATTCCAATCAGAGAAGCGTTACAAATAACGGAGAATGTTCAAAAGCTCGCATCTCTTTTGAAACACCTTGAAATGCATAATAAAATTGAAGGGTGGTATGCCGAAAATGTTTCTTTTGACGAGGCAGGAATACGACCGTACGAGATACATGATATTGAAAAAAGATTAGATTTACTTAATGCATGAATCGACAGATATTTTTTTACGTTTAATCTGTAAGGATGATGCATTTATGACATATCTATGGGAATTGACTGAGGATGCTAAAAATGTAACTCAAATTCAAAATAAGGTTTCTTTAGTGTTGATTTATGAGCTCATTGAAGAACAACAAAATTTCAGAGATTCAGGTCAAACACGTTTTGTGATATGTCTAAAAGAAAATAAAAGGCCTATTGGAACTATTGACTTGTATGATTTTAATGTAAATAAAGGATTGGCCTCCGTAGGTATTCTTATAGCTGAAAAAGAAATGCGTAATAAAGGGTATGCAAAGGAGGCTATTTTACAGCTTCATCAAATCGCAAATAAACAATTGGGGATTAAGTATCTTGAGGCGAAAGTCCAAATTTCTAATGTAAACAGTATAGGATTTTTCGAAAGTATAGGTTACACAAAAATAGTACAGGAGGAAGTTGTTTCTGACGCGATTATTTACCAATTCAAATTATGAAAAAAGTCATCAAATTAATTTTAATTCTGTTCATAATATGCTTAGGTGTTTTGTTTGCCTACCCTAAAGTTCAGCTTTACTTAGCCTCTCAGAAGAAGACAATAAATAAGGAAGATGTTGTGTTTTATGTTCTAGATGCTACAGACCTCGAATCTTTAGCTGATGAGCTTATTGAAAAAAATATTATTGATGATAAAATGTTGTTTTTGGCGGTAGGCGAATATAAAGAGATGAGTATATCGAATATAGCACTTGGTAAATACAAACTTACCTCTGAATTATCATACAGTAATCTGCTCAATGGGTTTAAGAAAAATAGACTGGGTAATGGAAATGGAGAATTGGAGGTAAAGGTAACCTTCAATAATTGTTCTGGACCAAAACAACTTGAAAAAATTTGTCAAAAGGTCGCTAAACATATTCAGGCAGATAGTAGTGAACTTGCTTCATATATTTTGAATCCTGAAACAAGTAAAAATTATGGTTTCTCCTTAGAAGAATTCCCTGCAATGTTCCTTTCAAACACCTATAATTTCTTTTATGATACGGATCCTAAGCAATTTACAAAAAGAATGGCCAATGAATTTAAGTCCTTTTGGTCCGATGAACGACTCGATAAATTGAAACAAATTGGTTTAACAAAGCCAAGTGAGGTATACACGTTAGCCAGTATTGTTTATTCTGAACAGTCTCGAATTTCAGATGAATGGCCTACGATTTCGGGCTTATATCTAAATAGATTAAAGCAGCGGATTAAGTTGCAGTCCGATCCTACATTTAAGTTTTGTTGGGGCAGTAAATTAGATGGTGTTCAACGACTGCTTTATAAACATAGAGATATTGTATGTGATTATAATACTTATAAGTATTTCGGTCTGCCTCCTGGACCGATTTGTATTGTGGATAAACCCCTTCTTGACGCTGTTTTGAATCCAGCAAAGGTTGATTATTTATTTATGTGCGCTAGGGCGGATTATTCAGGGAGGCATAATTTCACAAAATCTGGACGACAGCACGTAAATAATGCAAATGAATTCCAGCGATGGTTGACGAACGAACAAAGAAAATAAAGTTATGAAAAGAAGGTCCTTTTTTAAATTTAGCCTGGCTACTGCATTAACGTCTTTAATGAAACCCGAATCTATTTTTGGCATGCAAACTCCAGAAATTAAAAGAGGGGAGACGA
>Ga0206129_10006869_pt1 | contig 11404 bp, 9 predicted proteins | sample Helgoland_Spring_8_FD_148616 | JGI IMG/M metagenome (GOLD analysis project Ga0206129, IMG submission 148616) | Pelagic subsurface seawater microbial communities from Kabeltonne, Helgoland, North Sea - Helgoland_Spring_Bloom_20160502_2 | ecosystem: Environmental > Aquatic > Marine > Epipelagic ...
ACCTGTGCTGGTTGCACGCCCTAAAGCCAGGCTTTTATTTCACTCAAAAAAGCAGGCTAGAGACCGATAACAGCTAATAGTTCTAATGTCCTACCCTGTTCTTTTCCACATTTTTACCACAATGGATGGCTGGTTGATCTCGTGCTGATGGCCTTCGCTAAGTTCATCATCAAGAGCGAGATTTCGAAATGGTTTGCGGTGAATATCATCAACAAATTCAGTTACTTTTTTTAAAAAGTTTATCTTAATGCTCAGCTTTTCTGCTTCAGTCTCAGCTGCGGCTAGCAGAGCGTGATATTGTTTAATAGCCATTTCTATCGGTGTCAGTAATTCGTTAGTGCTTCGTGCACGCTGCTGAGCACTGTTTCTTGTTTGAGTCGTTGCCGTAATTTGTGACGCTTGCGCTTGCTCTGATAAAATCAAACAATGCTTATCATTTTTCCAAAATTCATAACATTCTTTATTTTTTGTTGTGACCACTTTAGCCCAGTGACGATGATCTGGCATTTGATCAATCGCTAATGCTGCATTTTCAGTGGTGTTGGTGGTGTTCTCATGGTTTGTTCCACCTAATATATACGGCCAACACTCTACTAACTGTAAAGATGAAAGATCAACTTCTTTACCTGTTTCATCTTTTAAAGTCTGACAATTGGTGGGAAGGGTCCCTGTCTGCCCCACCATCACCTGCCCTGCACCAAAGCTTTCCCATGTGCCATAACCTAATAACCCACTTGGGTCATCTTCTGTGAGGGAAATGTAAACAGCCCCCACGGGCAGTTCATTGGGTATACGCCACTTGCCCTTTTTCTCAGTATTTTCACTGTTATTTACACTAGCACCTACGCATGAAACTAACATTCCAGTAACGGTTGTACCAATGTATTTTTGATCACATGGGTCCCCTAGTACTACGTCACCCACGAGTTCGAGTGATCCAATATTCTCAATATTATATCCACCTGCATCCATATTACCTGCTAGTGTTTTCGTACCATCCAATCGATACAGTTTCTCGTGCGCTGCCTCATGACCCGGTGGGTCTATTCTTGAGGTGACTTTAGTTGTTAATGCATGGGCCACTGTTCCTGCATCACTGACTTCACCCACTCTACTGCCCCCCCTGGCTTCACTAACTGCAATTGCCGCATCTGGCACTGAAAGCGATGCACGGGGCAAGCGCCCAGCCACACGACTGGCGTAGCGGACCTCTGTTAAATCACTTGAGATTAAAAGGTCTTGGCTTTCCTGACCTTCCACCTTGAACTCGAAGGGTTTACCCCAGCTGTTGGTTGTCTCTTCTTGAGTTAGTAAATTCTTTTCCACCAGCAGGTCTATGCCATCTGGCCAGCTATCGGTCATGCTGTAGTAACGCATGGATGCCCTTTGCACCCGTTGAAATTTTTCGACCATGCCCGTGGCAACGCGATCCACAGAGGTTAATTCACTGGTGCGTAACTGTTGCACCACCACCACCGATAGCACGGCGAGCACGATAAGGGTTTCGATAAAGCTAAAGCCAGTCTGGCCTTTTGGCTGTTGGCGCGTAGGATGATGTGAGTTCAAGATAGCCTCCCTTATTGAGGTAGGTTAAGGCCGATAGATGGCCAGTGGCGCAGCATTAAAGCCCTTAGGGATATTATTGGCATAAGAACTCATGATACATGTCGGTATAGCTTTGCTGTTCTATGTGGTTGGCATGGTTAGTAACGCTGGCTATGCGTGTCCATGTGAATTCCTTACCCTCTTCTTTAAGGGGGGCGTAGTTACGCCACACAGAGGCGGGTGAGGTATTGTCCACGGTGCTTACTGACACAGTAACTGGTATCACATCCCAGTTAATTGAGGGTGAAAAATAGCCGTCAAAGGGATTAACGCTGTCCTCAGCAGAATTTAACAAGCCTAGTTTAACCAAAATGTCACTGCTCACATCGGGGTTATCAAAAGTTTGTGTTGAGTTTTCTATTGAGTTTTCTATTGAGTTTTCTATTGAGTTTTCTATTGAGTTTTGTGTTGAGCTTTTTATAGTTTCCCCAGGTTGAGCTTTTTCGCTAAGCACTTTGAAACAGTGTATAGCATAAAAATCATGCAAGGCTCGATGCATGGTGTTAATGCGCGCTTTAGCCACTTGCAAATTTAATTCAGTTTTCTGTGCTTGATATAATTGGAGGCCAGCAGCAGCCACGCTGCCACCGACCGCCAGCACCAATAGCACCTCCAGCAGGGTAAAGCCTGTCGGAGCTTGGCTGTGCTGAGCCAGAGATTGCCTGCTAAAAAAGGCAGTTTCAGTGCTACGGTATTTCATTTAAATTATATTGTTAATAATTAACCAACTATTTAAAGGTAGCCGTTAAATCGCCATTGTCTGCACAGATTGCGCCACCTGAGGCAGGAGTGTCTCCATCTTCATCAATAAAGGCAGTGGTTTGAGCCCTAATTTGTTCGGCAACATCCTCACACGTTTTTTTCTCCATATCAGCAGATGTCAGCGTAAACTCATTCACATTAACCGCTGCCAATTGGTATGCGCCACCATCTGCATTTGTTTTAGTAGTCAGACGACCCATGTCTATTAACTTTTGTATTGCAATGTCTGTATAGTCAGTTTTAATGCCTTTCCAGCCTCGGGCTTGGGTTACTATTGTGGATATTTCATTGACATAGCGGTTACTTTTAACGCCATTCATAACCGTGGTGCCCGCGACTAAGGCTCCCACAATCAGCATGCCCGCCACTGCTAAGACAATCATTAACTCTATAATTGAAAAGCCCTGTTGACGGCCTCTGGTCTGGCTCCTTGGGAGCTTTGGGAGCATTGGGTTAGTTGTATGGTGCATAATTTTATCCTCGTTAATAATTAAAATGTTCCCTAGGGAAACGTTAAAGTGCTTGTAATTGGCTAATGCTAAACATGCCACCAAAGGTAACCATGACGACCATGCCCACGCACAGCATCCATACCCCGGCAATGACCTTAGCCAATAGGTTAATCTGTCGCTGAGTGTTAGCGACGATTTTAGTAGCCGCGGCTTCAAGGGCCTCGACGTAACGCTCAGAGCCTGCCAACAAACGCAAACGGTCCACCATTTCGGCCGATAAGAGGCCCGTGTCAAACACGTCTGCCATATTGTCGTAGCCCTGGTTAAGGCGTTGCTGATAGCGCTCTAAATGCGCGTAATAATAGGGCGACGCATCACCCATGGCCATGTGCACAATGTCCATTTCTAGCACATGAATGCGTTTTAAGGTGGCATACATTTGCATAAATGCAGCGCCATTTAATTGTGCATAGTGCTTAAAAATAGGCACCTGATAACGCCATGCCTTAAACACGGCCACATCACTGAGTAACAGCCACCTAAAGGCCCAAACTAACCCTCCTATAATGGCTAGCCCAAGTAGGCCCTTGTCTGTGATCGTGTGAGTTAGGCTCCAAAGGGCCCCCAAAGCGGGTGGAAAACGGCTAATATCGTTGTCTACCAAAGGCAGAATTAAGGGAAATAACTGGGTCTTAAAGTTGATTAATAGAAACACCACTAACACGGTCAAAAGCACTGGGTATTGAAAGAACCCCAAAGCCTGTTTTATACCTGCCGCGTTATTGGCCATGCTCTTGAGTACGGGTTTTAAACTTTGCACCAGCACCCCTTCTTTCTCACCCACACGAGTGGCATTCACCAGCAATGGGTCGAACCAACCGACCATGGCCTCGGCTAAGGGTTGGCCCGCTTTTAAGTTTTGCATCATTTGTTGGGCCACCACTTTGCGGCCCCCTTGGGCATACTTTTCTAATACCATGAGTACTGGCATGGGAGTTCCCACATGGGGCAAGCTATCAATGAGATCTCGCAAAAATTCCACTTGCTGTTCTTTAGAAAAGCGTATTTGTAAGATTTTGGTTTGGATTTGACTCCAACCATGCTCCACACTTTCCATAACACTCATGAGGGCAGCCCCAATAATGGCGCAGCCACTCCAGTCTCATGGCTCTTGGGGGAATTGGGTTGATAGAACTTTTCTGAGAGAATACTTTCCGTGACTATGGGGCAAGCCAGCCCCGTTAACACATGGTTTTTAGCGTGGGCCTGTATAGATTGCCAACCCTGGCCTTTAAGGTGTGTCTCCCAGCCTACAATATTTTCAGCGGCAATAAAGGCCCTTGCCGAGGCATCTATTTTAACGGCTTCGGCCACCACTACGCGGCCATGAATCCCTGTGCCTTGGCAGTGTGTACAGGCGTTTTCGGGTTGGGTATTAGCAAACCTTAAACTGGCCAAATCGGCCTTAAAATAATTTAGCAGGCGTTCAGTTTGTCGTGCTTGTATGGGCCGACTAGCCTCAACATGCTCTGCTAGTAAGGCACAATGACTGCAGTTGGTGGGCAATAATCGTTGAAAAATAAATAGTTTTAACAGCCCAGGTTCGGCTAACCTGGAGAAGGGAATACCTAGGTCATGCAAACGCGTGACACAGCCAATGGCCGAATTGGTGTGCAATGTGGTGAATACCAAATGGCCAGTGGTGGCGGCATTAACAATCTCTTTGGCCACCACAGGGTCACGCAACTCACCAAACATGATGACATCTGGGTCTAAGCGTAAGGCATTTTTACTTAAAGCCGCCCAGTTGAGATGGGCATGATCGGCCCTCACCGGCACTTGGGTGGCATTAGCTAAGGTGTATTCAATGGGGTCTTCGTAGGTGTAAATGGATAAATGGGCGGGCAGTTGCTCAACAAGCATACTCAAGGTGGTGGTTTTACCTGACCCCGTAGGGCCTGCAATAATTAACAACCCACTTGAGGATAAGGCCGCTTCCTCTATAATCATGGCTTGCTCAGGGGGGTAGCCTAACTGTTCTACCGACTGGTTAGTCTTGCCCATTTTGGCGCCCATAGACAACACGCGCAACACCACTTTAAAGCCATTGCCCGTGGGGGTTTGGGCATAACGAATATTTTTCTCACCGTCCTCAGTGTGCATACAAAATAACGCATCCAAAGGCTCTTTGGGGTTAAAGGCTTTAGGTGAGCCGTTGTTTTTAACGGCATCGGCATTAATGGCTGCTGACATGGCCTCTGTCACACTTTTGGCGTCCCAAGTTTCCGACCCCATGAGGTGATCACGGTAGGCGCGCAGCAACCCAAACACCCGAAACTTAATAGTGGCCAAACCCGTATGCTGATTGACGGCAATATGAATGTCTGTGGCAGGCGCTTTTGCCGCATTTTCAATTAATGCATCCAATAGCTTTTGTGCTACTGAGCGTGCATGATCTGGGCTCGGGGTAGCACTGCTGCGGGTATCTTTTTTATGTTGCAACAGATTTAACATATTACGCCGGCGGTACAGTTGTGACATGACGCCAGAAGAGCAGACTTTAATTTTTACCATTTGTGGCGCTATTGATAGCTCAGCCACAAGCGCCCTTTGCGCTTGATCTAGGGCGTTGTACTGCGCTACAGCAGTATAAACGAGGCCTGTTTTTGACAATAAGATGTGCTCACCATAGCGGTTAATGAGCGCATCTTGATGCTTTGATTGCTCTAGCCAGGCTTCATCTGCTGGCACCTCCTCAATGCGTTCAATAACCTTGGTCTTGTGCAATTTGGCTAAACGTGCCAGCTCATCAGTACTGTTGTTTAAGGTTTGTGGCGTGTCAGTAATCTTATTAAAAAACATATTAATCTCCATGTCCGTGGTCGGTTGGGCTGGAAATGGATGGGCGAGTGAAGACTGAACTCAGCACCAAAGTCGTTGAGCGGCCATTGAATAGAATATCAACGGCACCACGCTGCTGATGGGATCTGACTAAAGTCACCGGGCCAATGGTTTGTTTAAGATTCATGACCTGCTGTTGGTTGTTAAACCATAAGACTGCACGGTTATCCGACAAAATACCCAACAGTTTAGGTTTGGTTTTTAGGTTTTTTACACTCAGAATACTCTGGGTGTTCTGGGGCTTAGTGGTAGAATGGGTGAGAGGCCTACCTGAGACTTCAGCTGAGACTGCATTATTGGTTAATGGCTGGGCTGCCGCACTGGGTTGGACGTTGGCGATTACTCGGTTGCGTGCAATCTCCATGAGCCATTGTTGTTTTTCCAGCTCCATGTCCCTGAGTATTTGTTGATTAGCTAGTTGGTCGAGCTGGCCCTCTAATTTAGCCAAGGCAAGACGCTGCTCGGCATCTTTAATGGCCAGAACGTTGCGAATCACCAGTCCTTGTGCTGGAGGCAACACTTGTTTTTGTACCGGCGCAGGGGCAGGCACTGTAGGTAGATCAGCAAGCACCTTGACAAGGGGCGCGGCTTTGGCAGGCATGGCTTGTGTCTGTACAAAGTTACCTAAAATAGTGTCTTGGTACACAAAGGCGCCAACCAGCATAGCCCCTAGCACCGTCGCTAATAACCCTGACATGACTAGCCGTTTGATTAATGTTGTAGGTTTAGACATTAGCCACTCCATACACCACAAAGGACACGGTATTTTCCTGAGTATTAATTGAAGAATGGTTACTAGTCATACCCGTCAATACCGCTGGCAAGTCGCGCAACATGATGCTGATGAAGTCGTGCATCAGGTCACTGCGACTTGAATAACTCAAGGTAACTTGGGTATATTGATAACGGCCATTGGACTGAATCGCATTTGTACTTATTTGTACACCCGCCACAAAGGCACTATCGCGCAGGCTTTTTAACATGTGACGAATCGGCATAACCCCAGTGGGCTCGCCGCGCTTTGGGGTGTTTAGGGAGCGTGAAACCACGATAGCACCCTGCTGCATAGACGTCTTCCAACCCAACTTTTCAAGCTGTTCTGTAAGACTTACAATGACATCCGCTACAGGTAATAAAGACACCGTTAAATAGTCATTAGACAGCCGGGATTGCTGCAATACCACACCCTCTACAAACCTTAGACTATTGACGTACCTTTGTACTTGGCTAATTTGTATGGGCGGTGATGGGCTCTGCATAATGGCCTTATAGCCACTAAAGGAATCGATCACTACGGCAGCACTGGGAGCTTTGTTAGTGGCTTTAGGTTGCATAAAGACAGTCAACCCATAGGCGCTAACGAGCAGCATAGCTAGCACTAACCAAGGTGCCCACCAACGACTTAACTTGGCCTGGTCAAAAGCTTTTGCTATAGCGACTAACTCAAAGCGATGCAATGCCTTGAGTTGGGGCAGAAGGGCTTGGTCTAAGGTTTGAAAGGTTGCCACTTGAGCAGCATTAATGTGTAAATGACCTGACTCTGGGTCTGATTGTTGTTCTATCTCTAACCCTAACCCTAACCCTAGCCCTAGCCCTAGCCCTAGCTCTGATTCTGGTTCAAGTTCTGAATCTAACTCTTGAGCCTCAGATGGCTTAATGGGGGTATCGCCATACACCATGATGTTAAATGTGACGGAAGCTTGGGCTAAGATTAAGCCTGCATTTTTATCTAAGCTGCCCACAGGTATATGGGCATCGTAGGCAACTGCGCCATTAACAATAATCACCAGCAAGCAGCCTTCTGTGGCATCCGTTTTTGTGGTATTACCTTGTGTGGTATTACCTTGTGTGGTGTTACCTTGTGTAGTATTACCTTGTGTTGTGCTACCTTGTGCCACATCACCTAGAGCTTCGCACCAAATAACATTGTCTGTGGCCATCTGTTGCTGATGTAAATGGGCCAACACACATTCTCCCAAAGCATAACCATACTCAGTGCTCAATACCGTGTGCAACTGATCATCGGGCGCCTTGGACACACAGACGTATACTGGCCCATGGTGGAGCTGGGCGCGCTGGCGCAAGGTTTTTTTCACAGACCCTTGGGAGCTTTGTTTTTTAAACACCTCTCTTTCTGCCCCGCAGATGAATTGCACCGCGGGCTGGGTACCACTTGGCCTAAGGTAGGTTTGTGTCATAGGGCTGGCCCCAAGCGCAATATGGTGGGGGTAATCAGTACTAAGGTTTCTTCGATAACCTGCTGACCAGATTTAAACGTGGCTTGATTAGTGGCATCAAGCGGTGATGAGGCATTATTACTGGACACCACTTGTTTTAAGCTGTTGGCCAATACCGTTTGACCAGCCCGCATAATAATGGTTTGTGAGAATTGGTTTTCGTTAACATTAGGGGCTTCAATTTGTGCATCACCCACTATTTTTTTCTCAATTTTCAATATGTCAGATAACATTGAGCTAATGTGCAAGTAAATACGATCATGGGCATCAACATTGCTTAACACGTAGATGTTGTAGCCGTCTGTTACGGTGCCCGGCACCACTGATGTAGATGTATTGCCCTCACCATCACTAGTGACGGTGGTTTCTGCAATATAGCCCCTCGCCTCAGCCATTTTTAGTTCTGCCACTCGATTCACCTGCGTTAAAATGCGCGGTTCTGTTACCACACTTACGCTGCCCTGTTCTTCTAGTGCAGATATCAGAATTTTTGAGTTACTCCAGTCGCCAGTGGTGGCCAAGGCCTCAACCGTAGTGGGGGCACTTGAGAGTGCGCCATTGGCAGATAAAACGCCGGCGAACGACAAGGTTGAGCTAGCATTTTGGCGCACTAAACTCCAATCTATGCCACTAGCCGCAGAACTTTTATGCCTAAACTTGAGCACCTTAACGTCGAGTAGCACTTGCGTAGACAAGGCATTATTTAACCCTTCAAGATAGCTGCTGACTGAGACCATGCGCTCGGGGGTGGTGCGCACCACCACCGAGGATGACGCTTCTGACAGCACGACTTGACCCACTCCATCAAGCAAAAGATCAAGGGTGGCGGCGACTTCTTCAAACACGTTGCTGCCAGTGCTTTTGATGTTCTGAAACTGGGCTGAGTTACTACCTAAAACACTATTGGCATCGGCAGTTGTGCCCGCCTTATTACCGATGAGGTAATTGTAATTGCCACCCACATAACTTAAGTCATAGCGTTGGGTTTGATATTTTTGCCAGGTAATTTGTTTATCTGTGGCGCTATAGGTATAACCTGAACTGGCAGCCATGGCGTCCAGTGCACCTTTGGCACTGCCTTCTAGATAAACCAGGTGCAGGGGTAACTGCAAGTCCACATCGGCGCCATAGTGCACCACTACACCATTATTACGAGCAAGGTCATCCACGAGTAAATAAAAAGGCAGGCCTTGGCTGGTCACCGCGTGCGGATGAGCGTACCAATCGGGTGTGTTGATAATGGGCACACTGGTCATGCTTCCAATGGGGGTGTCTACAAAAATAACCACAGGCATGTCTGTTTGATTGCGCTGTTGTGTGACTTCTTCTTGCACCTGTTCAGACACAACTTGTAACTCATCGTGCAGGCGGTGGCCTGAGCAGCCTAATAGGCTGAACCCTAAAATGGAAATGCCTAAATGACGTAAATTCAACATGGTTATACGTTCCTATTGACTGGGGTTGCGGGTTAGCAGTGGGCGCGCCACAAACGCCAGTTGTTTAGAGTGCTGCATCATCTGGGCTTGAACGGGGTGGCGTTGTAGCAATTTTACTAAGCCACCAAACAGATCATGCACCAGCAGTGGGTAAGCAAACTTAACTTGATAATCAATGGGGAGTTGCCATCCGCCTTGGGCTAATGTCCAGCCGTAATGGTGTGACAAACGCTTAATGTTGGTTAAGAGAGACCCTGGCTCAACATTAAATATGGTTATTTTTTGGTGCTCACGGTAGACCTGATCGGTCACCACTAAAGAGCGCTGACTCGCTTCATCAACGCTGTGCAAATGCAGGCCGCTAGGTGGCACGTGCTGGTATAAGGCAGCAAAATTAAGATCCACCAAAAAAGGCACCTTAATGTGGCTGTTTACCAGCGCTGTGATTTGGTCCAACTTTAACCCAGCTGTATTAATATCAATCACCACACGGTCATAACCTTGCACTTGAGCAAACCGATTGAGGGCATGACGTATCGCCTCACCTTTATAGGCATTGAAATAGAATGCTGCAGGTGGCTTTATGGATGGGGCTATAGCAACAGCTGTGTTTTGAACCATAGTTGTGTTTGCCGCCGTAGCGGTGCCATGGGCCATCAACATTGTTTCAGAAGCAGATAATAATTTATTAAGTGGGGGTGGAGGTGGAGGTGGAGGTGGAGGTGCATGAGAATGAGTTTGGGCATGGGCGTGGGCAATTGTCTTGGCTAACAGGGTCGATTGGTCCATCAATTCAGTGCAGGCCTTTACTGTTACCATGAAGGCATCGGCATAGTCAGTCAGTAACTGGGCAAGGTCCGCCATGGCTATGTCAGTGTTGGTATAGGGCCCTACAAATATTTGATGCCAACGTTCGGTACGTTTGGTGCAAATCTTGTACCCCTTTTGATTGAGCGTCTCAAAGTCGTCCGCTAATTCGTCTAAAGTAGTCGACTTTAGTGACATGAGTTGCACGTAAATTGACGCTTCATTAGAAGGCATATTGGCCATTGAAACGTTGGCAATGGCGCTAGAACTAAGTAGGCAGACGATGCTGAATTTGAATAAAAATTGGCTTAATTTCATATCTACACCAGCCCATACTTAGTTCGTATTTGATGGCTATTGGCCGCCCTAGGACTCTTTTTGTTAGAAATATTGGAAATTAGTCGATCTAGGTGACCTGTGTGACTTATTTGGTAACCAGCACCTGTGATCAGTTGACTTAGACCGTGTTGATCTAAAACGGTTAGGGTAAAGAGTGATTTGGCCAAATGTGTGGAATTATGAGTAGCGCCAATTGGGGTGGCTTGGGGCTTTAACTTTGCTGACACCGAGTTATTGGCGCTGCATCCGAACAAGATGGCACAGAGTATAAAGGGCACTATTTGATTCAAGGCTTTGATGGTATGTTCCTACATCAAGAGATCATTATAGGAAAAAGCGTAGATTACAAATACCACTTTGGCAAATTTTAATTACATAAAGTTACATAAAGTTACATTTAATGATATTTAAAAAAGCCCTCATAAATTATTTTAATTATAAAAAAATGAAGTAAATCATAAGTTAAAGGGTTTAATGAGCTTAAGTTTTTATTTAGTTACAAAAGTTTTCTTGCTTTGATAATTTAACTGATTTTCTCTCACATTTAATGAGGATGATGTCCTCGTGCTGAAGTTTCAGTTTTTACATTATTCTTTAAGTCATGGGATTAGTTTATTTCTATAATTATTTTTAGGCACAAAAAAACCCGCGCTAGGCGGGTTTTTTTTACTCGGATACTGCAACACCACTTACTTGGTAGTGCGGGCACCAAAGCGCTTATTAAAGCGATCAATACGACCGCCAACATCGATGTTTTTCTGCTTGCCTGTGTAGAATGGATGGCATGCTGAACAGGTGTCAATGTGCATGTCTTTGCACAATGTTGAACGCGTTTCTACCACGTTACCACATGAACACGTGGCCT
>Ga0206129_10006875_pt1 | contig 11399 bp, 8 predicted proteins | sample Helgoland_Spring_8_FD_148616 | JGI IMG/M metagenome (GOLD analysis project Ga0206129, IMG submission 148616) | Pelagic subsurface seawater microbial communities from Kabeltonne, Helgoland, North Sea - Helgoland_Spring_Bloom_20160502_2 | ecosystem: Environmental > Aquatic > Marine > Epipelagic ...
CGACGTGGTGGTGCAAACTGCCAATGGTGATGCCTACGCCAAACCCGACTACCAGTATCGCTGGCAGTTTCTGATCTCCAAGTATGCTGCCCAAATCGCCCAGACAGTAACCGGCTGGTTTAGCGAAGGCTCGTCGAAAATATTGGGCATGCTTGGCCTTACCATCGGCTTCGTCATGGCACCCATCTATCTTTATTACTTCCTCAAGGAAAGCTCTAGCATTAAGGCACACTGGCACGAATATGTCCCCTTGAAGGCATCACGATTCAAGAACGAAGTCGTAGACTCTTTGCAAGAAATCAACGGCTACCTGATTTCCTTTTTTCGTGGCCAGATGTTGGTAGCGTTTATCGACGGGATTTTGGTTGGTATCGCGTTATGGATTTTCGGCCTGCCCTACGCACTTGTCATTGGCCTAGCCATGGCCGTGCTTGGCGTGATTCCCTACATCGGCAATATCATTTGCTTAATACCCGCATGCCTTATTGCCTTTGTTCATTTCGGCCACATCGATAATCAGAACTTCCTCGGCAGTAGCCCATGGGCGTATGTCCTTGCTGTCGTCGCTATCTTCCTTGTTGTGCAGCAAATCAACTCTTTGCTGACAGCTCCAAAAATTGTTGGTGACTCGGTGGGACTACACCCCATGACCGTCATCTTCTCGATGTTGTTCTGGTCACTTTTACTCGGCGGATTTATCGGAGCTCTGCTAGCCGTCCCTATGACCGCAGCGATCAAAGTATTATTCAGACGCTATATTTGGGAACGCAAAATGCAGGAGGAAATAAGTCCCGTGATCGCTGAGCACCCTGAAGCTGAAACTACTTCATGAGATTTCAGGGGAAGAAGTATCCAGCATAACACTCTTACCCACCACCGAAGCATCGTGTCCTCCGATCACTTATTCCACACTCACTATCCTTTAAGATGAAATTCATTTATTCCACTCTCCTAGTGCTGACAATAAGCACTGGGCTACTACATGCCCAAAATGACCTCTTCAGCACCAGTGATGACACCGCAGAGGATAGCTACACTCAGGCCTCCATCATCTCAGAGCTCGAGCAAGCCACGCCGGGAGACATCATCACGATTGCTATCCAACTCGAGCATGCAGACGGATGGCACGCCTATTATCAGAACCCAGGCGGCCCAGGACTCCCACTCGAGTTTGATTGGCAGCTGCCCACTGGCTATGCGCTTACTCAGCTTTATTGGCCGACTCCAGAGCTCTATCAGAGTGAAGGCGTTCAATTCTACATCTATCAAGATCGATACACCATGCTGGCTGATATTTCTGTGCCCTCGACCGCAAAAGCTGGTGACCAAGCTAAAATCAGCGTCACCCCTACCTGGCAACTCTGTGACGACAAAGGCTGTGCACCACCAACGTCAAAAGAGCTCATGGTCACCCTCCCCATTGGCGAATCAAAAATACTCTCTACGGAACATGAGAGCCAATTCCACCTCGCACGATCACAACTCCCAGAAAGCAATCAAAGCTGGAACATAGAGGCTAAAATCAAAGCGGCTGATCTAGTGCTCACCATCAGCAGCTCAGATGGCAGTGTCGCTATCGTCGACTCGCTGCACTACATCGATAACGCTGGCCTCACGGACTCGAGCAAGCCACAAGTGCTCAACGATCGAGGTGACGCCTACATCCTCAAAGCCCCACTAAGTGCGTCCGCCAAGCCCGGCAGCAAGATTGAAGGCATTCTTATTTTTGACGGTCAAGAAGCGGTGGCCATTAGCTCAGCTTTATCGAACCCCGCAGCCGAAGCCCTGGGTTCCGAAGTCCTAGGCGCCGGCGGTGAAAAAACAAACTCAGCCGCTCACGGTATTGGCAACAAAGCTCCAACCGCTGCCGAAATTGCCGCAGCAGCAGAGCTCTATGACGCCGAGCAAAAAATCGACTTCGTCCTACTCGATGGCTCCAAGGAAAAGGCGCACAGCTTATCAACAGCTCTTGGTTTTATCTTCATCGGCGGTTTACTGCTCAACCTCATGCCCTGTGTCTTCCCCGTTCTCGGGCTCAAGGTGATGGGCTTCGCCCAGCAGGCTGGCTCTGAACCTCAAAAAATCAAAATCCACGGCCTTGTTTTCATGGCGGGAGTCGTTGTCTCGATGTGGATCTTGGCCGGCATCATTTACATTCTCATTTTCAGCTTCGGACGTGACATCAACTGGGGCGAGCAACTCACCAGCCCTATCTTCCTGGCGTCAATCATCATGCTGCTCTATCTGTTTGGCCTTAATATGGCAGGCGTGTTTGAGCTCGGCACTTCCCTGACTGGGGCCGGTGGTGATCTTCAGACAAAAAAAGGCTACTCAGGATCATTCTTCTCAGGCGTGCTGACCACACTGATTGCGACACCGTGCAGCGGCCCCTTCCTAGGGTCAGTCATGGGCTACACGCTCAAGCAGCCACCACTGCAGGGCATGGTCATCTTCACTATCTTTGCTCTCGGTATTTCATCCCCCTATGTGATCCTCGCTTTTTTCCCGAAGCTCATTAACAAACTACCCAAACCCGGTGCATGGATGGTGACATTCAAGCAGCTGATGGCCTTTGCCCTCTTCGCCACGGCCGCTTACTTCTTCCAAAGCTTTGCAAAGATCACCGGCACTGGCGGCGCTTCATGGCTGCTGATGGCCGCTGTTGTTATTGGCCTCGCTGTATGGGCATACGGCCGCTTCGGCACACCCTACACGCCCAAGCTTAAAAAGTTCGTATGGGGCACGAGCTTCCCTCTGCTTGTCGCGACAGGAGCTTTCTTCATGACCAAGTCGGCCACTGAACAACGAGCTCCAGAAACACCCCTAACTGGCTCATCATGGTATCCTGGTGTGGTCGAGCTGAACCGATCCAAAGGGCGTATTGTCTGGGTTGATTACACGGCAGATTGGTGACTACTCTGCCAACAAAATGAGAGCCGTGTGTTCTCATCCGACGCCGTTGAGTCGATACTCAAAAAATACAATGTTCTGGTGGTAAGCGCTGACAACACGGACGGTGACCCGATCATCAAAAAAGACATGGATCGCGCTGATCGCAAATCACTGCCAACCAATCTAATCTATCCAGCTGACCCCTCAAGACCCGCCATCATGCTTCCCGAATATCTAACTCCCGATATTGTGATCAAGGCCATCGAGTCGGCAGCGGGACAATAACACCAGGCACCCTGATCGCGCACTATTTCCGTGCGTTGTCTAATCAGCATGCATAGCATCAAAGTATGAGTAGCGATTCACCTTCAGTTCCCCGTTTAGTTCAGGATGACTGCTGGCTCGAACCCTACGCAGATCACATCTCTTGGCGCATCGACCGGCTTCAAGAGCAGCTGCAATCAATCAATGCAGAGGCAGGGAGTATTGAAGAATACGCTCAACTGCATAAGGAGCTCGGTATCCACTACCATCAAGCTAAAGATGCCTGGTCCGTGCGGGAGTGGGCACCTGGCGCGCACTATGTATCGATCATCGGAGATTTTAATGATTGGGACAGCAGCCGCAACCCTCTGACAAAAGGTCCAAACGGCATCTGGGAGCTTGAGCTAGACGGCAAGTCTCTGAAGCATGGCGATACCATCAAGTTACACATTTACGGTGCTGATGGATCCGCACGAGACCGCATTCCCGCCACGATTCACCGCAGTGTTCAGGATGAGACCACCCATGACTACTCCGGCCAGATCTGGCAGCCTGAGAAGGACTACTGCTGGGAAAACGAGTTTGACCCATCCTCAATAGGTGCGCCGCTTATCTATGAGGCCCACGTCGGCATGGCCGGGGAAGAGCCTCGACTTCATACCTACCGGGAATTTGCTGATAACATCTTACCACGGATCCAGAAACTAGGTTATAACACCATCCAACTCATGGCGGTGCAGGAGCATCCCTATTATGGCTCCTTCGGCTATCATGTGTCTTCATTTTTTGCTGCTTGCTCGCGCTTCGGAACTCCTGAGGACCTGAAGTATCTCGTCGACAAAGCTCACGGAGCAGGCATTGCGGTCCTGCTAGATATTGTCCATTCCCATGCCGTCAAGAACCTGGCTGAGGGGCTGAATGAATTTGATGGCACCGACCACCAATATTTCCATGCTGGCATCAAAGGAGATCAGCCGCAATGGGACTCAAAGTGCTTTGATTACAGCAAGGATGAGGTTCGCCGTTTTCTACTCTCCAATGTTCGCTACTGGCTCGAGGAGTTTCACTTCGACGGCTTCCGTTTTGATGGCATCACCTCCATGCTCTACGAGCACCATGGCAGTGTCGACTTTGACCACTACGATAAATACTTCACCGATGGCGCAGATGAGGATGCCATCCTCTACCTCGCACTGGCCACTACACTGTGTAATCGACTTCGGCCAGGGGCACTACTCGTAGCCGAGGACATGAGCGGCATGCCAGGCTTATGCCGGCCTACTTCTGAGGGTGGCATTGGATTCACTCACCGGCTTGCGATGGGTATTCCTGATTACTGGATCAAGCTGCTCAAACACAAAAAGGATGAGCAATGGAACCCCGAGGAAATGTGGGGGGTGATGACCAACAGAAGATATGGCGAAGCCAATATTGCCTATGCTGAGAGTCACGACCAAGCGTTGGTGGGAGATAAAACCATCGCCTTTCGCCTGATGGACAAGGAAATGTATTGGCACATGGATACTGATGATGACCACGAAGTCATCAGCCGAGGCATTGCCCTGCACAAAATCATCCGCCTTTTTACTCTGATCTCAGGCGGCGAGGGCTGGCTCAACTTCATGGGTAACGAATTTGGACACCCTGAATGGCTCGATTTCCCCCGCGAGGGCAATGACTGGTCTTACCACTATTGCCGCCGCCAGTGGTCGCTGGTGGACAACGTGAAACTGCGCTATCAGCAACTCAATGCCTTTGATCAGAACATGATCAAATTAGCCAAAAAACACAATCTCTTGGCCTGTGACCCCGCCCAGCAGCTCCACGTTCACAATGACCACCAGGTCTTGGCTGCTGAGCGTGGCAATGTGATTTTCATATTTAACTTCAACCCGACTCAGTCCTTTGAAGACTACGAGCTCAATATTGGCCGCCAAGGGGATTACAAAATCCTACTCAACAGTGATTCATCAGAAAACGGCGGTTTCGGCAGAGTAGACGAGTCCTTGAGCTACCAAGCAGACAAGCACGGTAAATTGCGCCTCTATCTACCAAATCGCTGCTGCATGGCTTTGATTGCCCAATAAGCCCCTTATTTGAGGCTTTCACGATTGCCAAAACCAAAGTTACCAGCTAGATCCACTGCCATGGCAACTGAAACTTCTTTGATTCTTTTTAAACCCGATGCGATTGAAAACAATATCGTCGGCAGTGTACTTGCTCGCTTTCAGTCCGAAGGCTTCATCATCCGTGGCATCAAAATGATGCAGCTCGATGACGCTATCCTCAGAGAGCATTATTCCCATGTAGCGGATAAGCCTTTTTTCCCTGAAATTACTGAGTTCATGAGCCGCACGCCCGTTATCGCTCTTGCACTTGAGGGCAATGACGTCATCGACCGCGTCCGTAATCTACTCGGACCTACCAATTCCAATGAAGCCCCTGAGGGCACCATTCGCGGTGATTTCGGCAAGGATATGATGGTCAATGTATGCCATGCATCAGATGGCCCTGAAGCAGCAGCCGAAGAGCTCGCACGCTTCTTCAAAGAGGACGAGCTGTTTTCCTATTAATTCGCCGCATACATAAGCCTTTTACATAAGGTCTGCCGGATATCCCGGCAGACTTTTTTTTATTTTTACCCCCTACTTTTCATGTCGGGATTCGCCTAGGTTGGCTCTTGATTATTCATCAACTACCATCTAGTTTGTGCTGCGTTGTTATCAGCAATCAAATTTTATGAGTTCATCCACATGCTCCCTCTGCCATTTTTGGCAGTCATCCATCGGAAAAAAAATCGTTGTTGCCCTCACTGGCGCTTATCTCGTTTTTTTCTTAGCAGGTCACCTTGTCGGCAACATGCTCATCTATCAGAGCTCTGAGGCATTCAATCACTACGCTGAATTCCTTCACACCATGCTTCACGGCTGGGGTATCTGGATCTTCCGCATCGTCATGCTTGTCGCCTTGGCCTTACACATCATCGCCACGATTCAGCTCACCGCTGCCAACCGAGCTTCGAGACCCAGCCGCTACCAGCATGATGCCACGATGGTGGCCTCCCGCTCATCTCGGATGATGATATGGAGTGGCCTAACGGTTCTCGTGTTTTTTGTTTTCCACATCTTGCACTACACGGTCCGCGTTCAGAGCGATCTCCAAGTCCTTGCAGACTTCAAGCAAAACTGGGCAATGACCATTGCAGGATTCCAAAACCTGCTTGTCGTTCTGTTCTACATTCTTGCCATGGCCTTGTTGTGCTCACATCTTTCTCATGGGGTAGCTTCTATTTTCCAGACACTCGGCCTGCGAACAAAAAAGACAGCACCTGCGGTCCAACTGTTTTCCAAAGCATACTCCATCATCATTTTTGTTGGCTTCATCTCCATTCCCATCAGCGTTTATTTCTTCGGCTATGGAAAAAAGGAAATGGAAGCCACCAAGGCCATGGTCGAGGCGAAGGCAGACGCATGCCCAGCCAACGATTCCGAGTGCTCTCACTAACTCCCTCGAATACTTTAAACTGAAAACTTTCTCACCATGTCACTAGATAGCAAAATACCTGAAGGCCCGATCGACCAGAAATGGACCAAGCACAAGATGGACTCCAAGCTCATCAACCCTTCCAACAAACGCAAATTCACCGTCATTGTTGTCGGCTCAGGACTTGCAGGCGGATCTGCCGCTGCTTCCCTTTCAGAATTAGGCTACCAAGTAAAATGCTTCTGCTACCAAGACAGCCCACGGAGAGCTCACTCTATTGCGGCTCAAGGGGGCATTAATGCTGCCAAAAACTATCAAAACGATGGTGACTCCGTTAATCGTCTCTTCTACGACACCGTCAAAGGTGGTGACTTCCGCTCTCGCGAGGCCAATGTGCACCGACTTGCTGAGGTATCGAGCAACATCATCGATCAGTGTGCCGCGCAGGGAGTTCCTTTTGCTCGTGAATACGGCGGCCTACTCGACAACCGCTCCTTTGGCGGCGCTCAGGTATCACGCACATTCTACGCACGGGGTCAGACTGGACAGCAGCTACTCATCGGTTGTTACCAAGCACTGCAAAAAGAAATCTCCAAAGGTGGCGTGGAAATGCATACCCGCACAGAAATGATGGATGTCGTGCTTGTAGATGGCCAAGCCAAGGGAATCGTCGTGCGAAACCTCGTTACTGGCGAAATTTCATCTCACGCTGCGGACGCTGTCTGTTTGGCAACAGGTGGCTACGGCAACGTCTTTTATCTATCGACTAACGCCATGGGTTGCAATGTTACCGCAGCTTTCAAAGCTTATAAGCGTGGTGCCTACATCGCCAATCCCTGCTACACTCAAATTCACCCCACCTGTATTCCTGTCAGTGGCGACTATCAGTCCAAACTCACGCTGATGTCAGAGTCACTCCGTAATGATGGCCGCATCTGGGTTCCCGTATCGAAGGAAGATGCAGAAGCTATCAGAACGGGCAACAAACACCCAGAGGACATCGCAGAGGAAGACCGTGATTATTACCTAGAACGCAAGTATCCATCATTCGGCAACCTTGCCCCGCGTGACATTTCATCTCGGGCAGCTAAGGAAGTCTGTGACGAAGGTCGCGGAGTAGCTCCCACAGGACTCGGCGTTTATCTTGATTTTAAGGACGCGATCGAGCGTCTCGGCGAAGACGTAATCCGGTCACGCTACAGCAACCTCTTCCAGATGTATGAAAAAATCTCAGGTGACAACCCCTACAAGACACCGATGCAGATTTTCCCAGCTGTTCACTACACCATGGGAGGTCTCTGGGTAGACTATAACCTACAAACCAGCATCCCAGGCCTACACTGCCTTGGTGAGGCCAACTTCTCGGACCATGGAGCCAACCGCCTCGGCGCTTCTGCTCTGATGCAGGGACTCGCAGACGGATACTTCGTCCTGCCAACAACCATCGCCAACTATCTTGCCGATCAAAAACCAGGCAGCATTAATACCGATATGGATGAGTTCACCCAAGCCGAGTCAGCGGTGAAGGAACGCATCGAGCAACTCGTCAACATCAATGGTACCCGCACTGTAGACAGCTTCCACAAAGAGCTCGGTTTGCTCGTTTGGGAACAGTGCGGCATGGCCCGCAGCAAGGAAGGTCTTGAGATGGCGTTGAAACGTATCCCCGAAATCCGTGAGGAATTCTGGACCAACGCACGCATCCCGGGAGACGCTGACGGAATCAATACAGAATTAGAAAAAGCCGGCCGAGTTGCCGATTTCCTCGAATTTGCTGAGGTAATGTGCACCGACGCCCTTAACCGCGAGGAATCTTGCGGAGGTCACTTCCGCTTGGAATATCAGTTCACTGAGGACTCCGATGAAGTCAAAGTAGGCAAGACCCAAGCCGGTGAAGCGCTTCGCCGTGATGATGAGTATGCCTACGTTGCCGCATGGGAATTCAATGGAGTCGGTATCCCGCCCACCCTTCACAAGGAAGAACTTGAATTCGAAAATGTTCACCTCGCCATTCGAAGCTACGCCTAGATCGAGATCATTCCCACTCTTCTACTTCCACTATTTATCCTTCAACCTGAAATTATTTCCCCATGAACTTAACACTTAAAGTCTGGCGTCAAAAAAGCGTTCATGATGACGGCCTTATCGAAACCTATCAGGCCAAAGACATTCCGATCGAAGCCTCGTTTCTGGAAATGCTCGATATCGTCAATCAGCGTGTCATCCTTGATGGCGGCGAGCCTATCCACTTTGACTATGACTGCCGTGAGGGCATTTGTGGTCAGTGTTCACTCACCATCAACGGTATCCCCCACTCCAAGGAACGAGGTGTCACCGCTTGCCAATTACACATGCGTAAGTTTAAAGATGGCGATACCATCTGGATTGAACCTTTCAGAGCTAAAGCCTTCCCCCTTCAGCGCGACCTCATGGTTGACCGCTCTGCCTTTGACCGCATTATCGCAGCAGGTGGCTTTATCGATGTGCGCACCGGATCAGCCCAGGATGCCAATAACTTACCTGTCGCCAAAACTCGTGCGGATTCAGCCATGGACGCTGCCGCATGCATTGGCTGCGGTGCCTGTGTAGCGGCCTGCAAAAACGCAAGCGCTATGCTCTTTGTCTCAGCCAAGGCTGCCCACCTCAACCTGCTTCCACAAGGAGCACCTGAAAAAGACAAGCGTGTGCTTGGTATGGTGCGCCAGATGGACGCTGAAGGTTTTGGCAACTGCACCAATCTCTATGAATGTGAGGCTGTTTGCCCGAAGGAAATCAGCACTGAAAACATAGCCCGCCTGAACCGAGACTACGCCGTTGCGCTCGCAAAAGAGGCTACCGTGTAATAATAGCTCACATAGATTGCCTGAATAAAGCCAACGAGGCTCAAGGCATGTCTAGTGAGCACACATCAGCAGTTCCCAGGTCCAAGGGCTTCCATACCCCCTGATTGAGGCTATTTGCTCCCTTATAACATCGGGCAGAATAGCGGCTTATTGAGCCATTTCTCTTGAATATCATGCTGGTCTATGCCATCTCCCCGCCTCATGGCCGACAAGTGCTTCCAGTCTCTACCCGGGTTCCGCGACTTTACTCCGCGTGACTGCGCGATTCGTAACTACCTCTTTTCCGTATGGAGAGACGTCGCACACCGCTATGGATTTAGCGAGTATGAGGCCCCCATCGTGGAGTCCACTGATCTCTACCTGAAGAAAACGGGCGGTGAACTCGCTACTCAACTCTTTCGCTTTGAGGACCAAGGAGGACGTGACATTACGCTACGTCCAGAGCTTACAGCTTCACTGGCACGTATTGTTGGGGCTAATCAGCGTGACTTTCCTAAACCGCTCAAATGGTTCGAGATCGGCCCCTGTTTTCGCTACGAGAAACCACAAAAAGGTCGCGGCCGTGAATTCATTCAGTTCAATGCCGACATCATCGGAGAGGCATCTGCAGGCGCCGATGCTGAGCTCATTGCCATGGCCATTGATACCATGCTCGCTCTTGGCTTTAGCGAAGATGACTTTGTCATCAGAGCTTCTGATCGTGAGAGCTGGTTGAGCTTCTGCACCCAGCATAACATCTCCGAACCGTCAGAATTTTTACCGCTCGTTGACCGACTCGAAAAACTCAAGCCAGAGGTCCTCGAAGAACAACTTGGCGCCTTTAACGTTACCCGTAAGCAGGTTGATGATTTTGTCAACAACCCTGAGAATGCATCCCCTGCATTCAAGGAGATCAGAGAAAACCTCAATGCTCGTGGTCTCGGCCAATACCTTGAGCTAGACCTCACCATTGTCCGTGGGCTGGCTTATTATACGGGCGCTGTGTTCGAAATATTTGATACCAAAAAATCCATGCGCGCCGTCGCTGGTGGTGGTCGTTATGATGGCCTTCTGTCGACTTTATCGAACGGAGCTGCCGATCTTCCCGCTACCGGATTCGCCATGGGAGATATGGTCATCCAGAACTTCATTGATGCCACACCTCGTGCAAAATTAGAAATGGAGGCATGGATGGCACGTAACCCTGCATGTGAGATATATCTGGTCATCGCTGACGAGAGCAAGCGCAACGATGCCCTCGGGGTGATTGCCCAACTGCGCTCAAGCGGACTCTCCGTTGACTACCCCATGACGCAGCTCAATGTCGGCAAGCAGTTCAAAAAGGCAGAGCAGTCTGGCGCACGCTTCGCCCTTGTCATCGGTTCAGAGTTCCCCGAAATGCAGCTCAAGAACCTCTCCTCTCGTAGTGAGCAAACCATAGACAATACAAGTAATTTCACTGAGACCATTCAGGCACTCCTCAATGCGCCTGATGGCCCACTTATCGCATAAGCCATTAATGCGACCCAGATTCATACCCTAATCCTTTTAACAAAATGAGAACTCATACCTGCAACGAACTCCACCACTCCAACATCGGCGAAACAGCAACACTGATTGGATGGGTTAATTCCAACAGAGACCATGGCGGCGTGGCCTTTATCGATCTCCGTGACCGCGAGGGTCTAACTCAATGTGTTTTTCGTCCAGAGGACAACGCTCAGGCCGCAGAATTGGCAAAAACCTTGCGCAGCGAGGACATGATCCAAGTCACCGGTATCGTTGAGGAGCGGCCTACCATCGATGGTGTCTCTACCGTCAACACCGATATGGCGACAGGCTCTATTGAGATCTCTGCCAGTGAGCTCAACATCATCAACAAGTCCGAGGTGCTTCCTTTCCAGCTAGACAAGGAGCTTTCCAATGAAGACATGCGGA
>Ga0206129_10006881_pt1 | contig 11393 bp, 7 predicted proteins | sample Helgoland_Spring_8_FD_148616 | JGI IMG/M metagenome (GOLD analysis project Ga0206129, IMG submission 148616) | Pelagic subsurface seawater microbial communities from Kabeltonne, Helgoland, North Sea - Helgoland_Spring_Bloom_20160502_2 | ecosystem: Environmental > Aquatic > Marine > Epipelagic ...
CTCTCCGCTCACATCGCCTTCGGCACCCTTTCATTGCGCGAAATTGTTGCTGCCTGCCAACAACGCAACCTGGCAGTCAAAGCACAACCACGGGGACAAAAAGGGAAATGGCCTGCGGCACTTCGATCCTTTAACAGCAGGCTGCACTGGCACTGTCACTTCATCCAAAAAATCGAAGACGCACCACGCATCGAATTCGAAAACTTTCACACTGCGTATGATTCGCTGCGCGAAAAGACGCCCGACAGCGACCGTTTCGAAGCATGGCAAAACGGCCGTACAGGCTACCCCATGATCGATGCCTGCATGCGCGCGCTGAGTGCTACCGGGTGGATTAATTTTCGCATGCGTGCGATGCTGATGAGCTTCGCCAGTTACCACCTCTGGCTCGATTGGAAAGCCCCCGCTCTGCACCTCGCACGGCTATTTACCGACTACGAGCCCGGCATTCACTACAGCCAGTGTCAAATGCAGTCGGGCACCACCGGCATTAATACCATCCGCGCCTATAACCCGATCAAACAGAGTATGGATCATGATCCCGAAGGGCAGTTCATCCGTAAATGGATCCCAGAACTCGCCGATTATTCGGCTCAAAGCATCCATCAGCCATGGGTACTGCCGCATAAACTAAATGGCTACCCACTGCCGATCGTCGATGAAAAGCTTGCGCGCAAACAAGCCATGCAGCGAATTTACGCACTTCGGCGCGGCGACGGGTTTTTCAATCAGGCACAAGCCATCGTCAAGCAACACGGCAGTCGCAAAACAGTACGAGGCCATTCGAAAGCTGCAAAATCTGCCAGCGCTCAAACAGAACTCGATTTCAACGATTAAGCATCTCGCTCAATGCTAGGCTAGCAATGCTGCTGAATCGAAACTGACCGCGGTCGATGGATTTTCATTCAGCCGCGATCCAAGCGACCCGCAGAGAAAAGGGCCCAGCTTGTTTATCTGCGAGCATCAGCGCCATGCGGCGAATGTCTTTAGCATTAAAGGTATAACCCGAGAGCTGGCGTCCTCGCCAACTTTGCTCTAGTTCGCTAAAAGGCACAAACACCTCGATCCACTCACCTGCGGTAGTTTGAAAATCCGCCGCAAAATTAACCGCCCACCCTTCACGAAAGAGTGCGTCACTGTGGAAGCGCAGCTGATAAGTTCGGCCATCACCCAGCACTCTCAGGCGAACACCTTCGCCCGCGGAAAGATCGAAATTGCCACGGGTGTATACTGAAGAAAAGCCACCATTGTTCTCCAGCGAAAGAGTGCCACTGAAGCGCATTCCATCGTCACCGATCGTCGCACTGCCAGCAGAGCGGCCGCCCATAACGCCATCATTACTGCTCAGCCAGGGCTTGTCGGCGTGTTCACCAGTGAATTTAAAAAGTGTGTTCATCTCTGCTGTCATGTGTGGTTTTGCCAAGAGCGATGCCGCGCACACACAGCTGGCGATCATACTGACGATTAATACCGAGGTCCTTTTCATTCCTGCAGAAATTGCCCAACTGTGTCACATACGCAAGAGTCTGGGTCGAAAAATCTGCCACCCAGTGCTGCAAAAAAGCACACGATGAAGCATGTATTGTTTTTTTGTAGGGTAAATCGCGGCTGTACGATAGATTAATATGCATATTCAGAAAAAAAATCTACAAGTCACACAGCAGGCCAATGGCGAAAGCCTTCAACTGACCTACGAACTAGGCACGCAGCGTAAGACCCTCATCATCCCTAACCAGCAGCAAAACACAGAACCAGAGCCGCACGCAGCGGGCTCCTACCATAACCCAGAGCAACACGCCATCTATATGCAGCGAGTCGACGCAATGCTAAGAACATCCTCTAAGCGCCCCAGCAATGCATCCAACGCCACCAGCTGCTAAGCAGATGGCTTTGAGCATCGATTAAACAGTTTATCACCTACACACCGCCGAATCTCACTCAGAGCAGTTACTGTATTTGACTAAAACCTAGAGATCAGCCACATTTCGCTAATGGACACTATTCAACATCTATTACAACTGATCGCTGGCCTCGGGATTCTTAATGTCTGGCTCCTTCGTTACAATCAAGGCACCGCCTACCGCGGCGGAACAGCAGCGGACATGAAGGCCGAATTTGCCAATTATGGCCTGCCGAATTGGAGCGTTTACTTGATCGGCGGCTTGAAAATCACCGCTGCGCTTGCCCTGATTCTAGGTGTATACTTTGAATCGCTGATTGTCCCGTTTGCTAGTCTGCTCGGGCTGCTCATGGTAGGCGCGCTGTTAATGCACCTCAAAGTGAAGGATCCGTTCAAAAAATCGATTCCTGCGCTGGTGATGCTAGCCTTGTGCACCGGCATCATCGCATTAGCTGCTTAAGGCTAGCGACTGAGGAATTCCAACGCCAGTCCTGCGTTGATCCACATATAGATAAACGAGGGTAAGCATTGCCCAATCGTATCTCGAATCCGTATACGTACGCAGAAGCCAAGCAGCATCTGGACGCTAAGACCAATCGAAGCAATCAGCCCGATGGTGGGACTCACTAGCAAGCCAAGCAAGAGGCCAGTCGCACCAAGGAGTTGCAAATATCCAGTGAGCAATCGAAAAGGCGCTAAGCCATAGCGCTGAAACTCGACAACCATGTGGGCTGAGAAGACACAACTAGCTCCATAGCAGAAGAACGAGACAATCGACAGTAAACAAAAGGACGTGAACATAAAGTAATGATGAACCAGTATACTCTATTTGCTATGAATTGGAATAGAATAGTTCGTTGGCAGCAACATTCGACAAATATCGTGCGATTGTAGCGCACCTTGCAATGCGAACCCATCAGAATAATCGGCGACTGATTGGACCCAAACACTTCAAGCAGGGCGAAGGGAACAGCCGCCGAACTAGAGCGATTTGCAGATCACTTACTCAGCGACTCGGCTTAGATTGCTCGCCAGTCTATTGGGAACCAGTGCCTTCGAGACTCGAAAGATAACACCATAAATCAAAGGCGCACAGATTAGCCAACCCACGATCGCATGAGCGAAGGTCCACGCAAATTCGACAGTCGTGGTAGCGATGTCACTAAAGAAACGCGCACTAAAGTCAGCAAGACTGAGGCGAAAAGGTTTCGCTTGAAACAGCCACTCACCTAAGCGTAGAAAGGGAAAAATGAGGGCAATTTTAACCGGAGCAATGATCCAGTTACAAACCTGTACCACTGGCTGATTCAGTCGAAAATACGCCGCGCTAAAAGTATTCATTAAAGTCGAAAATCCCATGATCGGAAAAAGTCCGATCACCAACGATGCTGTAATCGCATGACAACAGGCCTGTTGCCCAAGCCCTTGCTTCAGCTGTCCGACCACGACTAAATTTAACTTTTTAAACACACATCTTAATCGTCATCTGTGAGAAAAACTTACTGAGATGAGACAAAAAGAGCGTGTCCGCCATGGCGGGCGGCACCGGAAAGGACTGCGACTTAATGATTGATCGCAAAGATGCGCGGCCGTGCAGAGCGCAAGCAGGGGCAACCACCTGAGAGCCAAGCTGCTCGCCTAAGGTCCCCGCGAAACAGGATGGACAAGGCAGAATAAGGCGTGCAACTTCGCGCCACTCCGAAAATGCGCACATTATGTCGTTTGTCGGAAAAATGAAACAGAAGGTAATCAATGGATTGGGATACATGTAATCATAAGAAAATAAATCAGCGGCTATCAGAGGCTAAGCGCTGGAATCTGGGCGACCAGCAAACAAGTACAGGCAGCGCAAAGAGAGGCAAAAAGGTGCAGCCAACAAAGCGCAAAAAAAAGGGCACCGGCGGCTAACATAACCGAGCTCGAGGCTAGCTATCTTCGACCAAAACATCATCTGCCGTCCAGAGTTGTCGATCCGGACCGGCTGAGCGCACTTGCATCTGTTGCCCCGACACTGCGTGGAAGAAAAATGGGGACCCCCACTGGTCGACGAGCTGATTGCCGCGCAGTGCAGGGCAGCGAGGATCGATAAAGACGATTCGCTTGGGGTTCTTGCCGAGCAATTGCTCTGTGATTTCGGCATTCTCGCTACCGACTGGATTTTCTTTATACGCATAGCGATAATCCGCGAACAGCTGTTCGACGGCATAGATCGATTGCAAAGGATCCGCGCTTTGGTTGATCTGCATACTAGTATCGAATGCTAATAAGTATTCAACTCGGCCATCCGGTAGTCGATTGACCCGGGGATCATTCGGTTCGGGCACCTCCACCACCCGCGTGAGCTTGGAAGGAGCCAAGCGCTGATCAATCCCCTCGTTCTGGCTAGCGACCTCGTCGCTTGATTGCTTAGTATCCTGGGCTGCATCTGGTTGCAGCAGCCAGTAGACGCACAGGCCCAACACAATCAAGCTGCCCGCAAGTGTAAGGTTTCTGAGCTGCATTTTAAATAAAGCCAAGATTCGCACTGCCGGACAGATCAAATGGATCTTCAAATCGATTGAGATTTGGGAAGATGGTCTGCATTTCACTGCTGCCCGCGGGCACGCCGAACCAGTTCGCGAGCACTGCGGAAAGCTGATCTACCGATGTGGTCGGAATCCAGCGACCGCGCGCGCCGGAGGGAACGTCGCTGTTGCTGCCAATGCCCAGTTCCGGGAAAGTGCCGTAGAAGTTCCCGCCTTTGACCGCGCCGCCGAAGACGAGGGTGTGGGTGCCCCAGGCGTGGTCGGTGCCAGCGGATGCATCGGTCTTGTTCGGCGTCCAGGTGCGGTTAAAATCGGATGCCTGGAACGTGGTCACCTTGTCGTAGGAGAAATTGGTGTCCTTGAGATCGAGTTCCTTCATCGCCGCGTTGAACGCGCCTATCGCGTTATCCAAGCCTTCCAGAAGGTTAGGCAGTGACGTATTGATGGAAGAGTGGTTGTCGTAACCACCCATTTGCACGAAGAAGATCTGCCGATTGTTGCCGAGACAGGACCTACCAGCGATCAGGCGGGCGACGGCCTTGAGTTCATCCGCTACTTCGCCGGTGGCACCGAAGCTAGTCCAGATCGCATTGAAATCGATGCCGAGCGCAGTTTCGACGGCCATGGCCTCATTGATGAGCGCCTCATTCTTGCGGGCGCTGCGGATGACCTCGTTGTAGCCTTCCTCGATGATATGGCCTTGGCTGTATTGCATGATGCGCTCGAACGCCTTGAAGCGGTTTCCCGTGGCGGTGTTGAGATAGTTTCCGCTCGCGTCTACCGCGTTGGCATAGTTCGTCCCGAATCCTGCTAGGCTGATCGCACCAGTGGAGCTGACGGCATACTGACTGTTCTGCCCTCCACCCTGGAAACGATTGCTGCCAGCAGCGGTGATTAGCATGGAGGTCTGGCTGAACTCGTTCCAGGTATCGTTGTAAAGATCCGCTACGCGGGCACCCCAGCCCGAGGTGTAGGGTTTGTCCGCGATGGAGGACATCCATTCGGTGACCTGGTCGGAGTGGGAGAAGAGCTGCTTGGGCAGGCTGACGCGGCCATAGTCTGCTTGCGTAGTGGGCTCCGCAAGTGTGCCCACGTTGGTGATGAAGGCAGCTTCGTTGGCTCCATACATGGCAGCCAATCTAGGCAATTTTGGATGCAGCCCCATCGGTCCCATCCCAGGCACCTCAATCGGTAATGTTTCATCGTATCCAGCGGTATTGTAAGTCGCATTCACCACTCCATTGGGCACTGCGACCGCACCGCGATCAGCCGCATATACCTCAGCATAAGGATTAGTGGTGCGCGGGATCAGGATGTTATTGGCATCACAGCCGCCGCTGAGGAAAATACATACCAGTGCCTTGTAGTTGCTGGGATCGTATGCCGGATCGCTGGTGCTCGCTACCGCCGAGTTCACGAGTGAAAGCTGGGCAATGGTGTTCACCAGCGGACCTATGGTCATGGCCCCGCAGGTGCCCGCCTTGATGAACTGGCGGCGTGAAATAGAGTTTAGGTTCCGGGGCATGGGTTACTTTCTGATTTGGTATTCGGAGGTGAGCGTCAACAGGTAGAGGGCGTCCTTGAGCTTGTTGAGCCGGTCGCTGGAGTCGCTGGAACCATCGTGGGCGTCGTCGTAGCTGTCGGTGATCGTATCGATGATCAATTCCCGTGGATTCTTGAGGAGATCATCGACACCGGCGACAGCCAGATCGTCGTTGTCGGCCGAATCGTAGGGGTAGCGTAATTTCAGCAGCCCGTTGGTCAGGCGCTTGTCGAGTGCGTCGAGCAGGGCCTCATCCGCGAGGGACTCGCTGCTGCGTCCGCCCGCCGCCACAGGTGCGGTGGCCGGATAGAAGGCATCTGCCAGAGCCTGAAGCGGCAGACGCAGGTGATCAAAATTCGCAACGGATGCGGGATTTCCGAACAGGGTCGTCTGATCGTTCTCTTTTTCTCCTAGGTATCTTCCGGCCTGACCGTTGGATGAATAGATGAGTGCTTGGAAGTAGTTGATATTGCGGATGATGTCCGGTTCGGTGGCTAGTTGCATTTCCGGTGCGACGAGTCCGGCGTTACTGATCGCGCCGCCTTTGGTGTAGTCCGGCAGGTAGTAGTTGAAAACGGTTTCCTGATACGCTGGGTCCATTTGCAGCCCGCTGGTGGTTCCGGTTTTGGTCGAGGTGTTGCGGACGCGCACGTTGCGCTCATGCCCGCTGAGCTGGGTGGCTGGATAGCCGAAATTCTCTAGGTAGAGATCGGGGTTGGCGTAATTAATGGCCAGCGCGTCATAGGGCGTTTCGCTAGGCGCCGGTTCTTCCAGAGGGAAGTAGGTGTGGGCGCCGAGGGTGCGAACCATTTGTTGATAGGCCTCCAGTGGCGATTTTTTCATGCCAAGGGTGGATTCGCTGAGGTCCAGATTACGAGCCTCTGGGTCGAGCAGGATTTGCTTGAGTGCGAGGCCGAGATCACCTTCCGAGTTCTTAAAAACAGTAGCCACCCGGTGAAGGTAATCTTTCGATGGATTGGAGGTGGTGAAGCGTTGGATGAGGCGCTTGGAGATGAAAGCTGGAGTGCTGACGTGACTGTGCACCATGTCGAAGTCGGGCTGACCGTCGCCCGGCTTCCCCGACAGCCAGTCGAGCGCGCTCTCGAAATCCGCCTCGCCGAAGAGATCAGCATCGGTGATGTCGGTGTTGTCGATGGTGGTGCCGGCAAAGGTCTTTGGGCCCGTGCTGTGGTAGTCGCCGAACATCTTCATGGGATAGAGTTGGGCCGTTGAGCGCAGCCCGCGTGTGGTGGGGCTGGCGGAAAAGTTATTGTTGCTCGGAGAGAACGGCACACCGCCCCAGGTGGTGGCGGAATAACTCACGCCCTGACCGGTGATGACTTTGGCAAATTCTTGGATGTCCGCATTGGTGTAGGTCGATTTTGGAATGCCTTCAGATGTGAGCTTGAGGTCGCCGTTACTCCAGGTTTCGAACAGTCCGATCGAAAACAACTGCATGTTTTCTCGTGCGAGATTTTCGTCGGGAAAAGCATCGAAATTGCCATCACCGTCGAAATCAATCGCCTTCTGGTTCTTGATACTGGAGAGCCACTGTCCCATTACTGGACTCCAATTGACGAATCCGAGAATGTCCCGGTAATGGTCGAATGCACCGTGGTTCAACATGTCCCTATAGTTGGCGGAGGCATAGGGGTTGCCTCTAATAAAAATATCTACCTCGCTGGTGACGACGATTTGCTGGAGCGCAAAGCCCATTTTGTGGCGTAGTTGATCGTGCCCGTTTAGCTTGAGTTGCCAGTCGGCACACAGCACGTCTTCGAAACCGAAGTGATTCAGGTTGATGCTGTTTGACTGGTTATACGCTAGGCGGTCCTCCGCTCGAGTAAGTGGAAAGTTTGCGCTCAGGATCCAATAATTTGGATTGGGGTCACTCCGATCGATCGAGGGCCAGGGCACAGGAATGGTCGGAGTCGCTGTGGTGCCGTCGGTGGGGTTACGAGCAGGATCATAAATACCGGAAATTTTGAGGTGCTGAAAATGGCTCGCCAAGGCGAAGTCCAAAAGGAAAGTCTGAGGCGTGATCAGCGGGTCTGTCTGATCATCGATCCATTCGGAGAAGGCTTGATGGCGATGGTAGTTCGGATCCGTGAGACGCTCGGTCTCGATCTTGCCAAGTAGGGCGGCTACGCTTGTGTCGGTGGCTCCGAATGTCGCCTGATTGAGGAAGCGCCGCACGTCGACTTCGAGAAGCTCACCCGTGAGTTGCGGATACCCGGCGGATCCGGGAACCGCCGACGGGTCCGCGTCACCTGGGTCGGTGAAGGAGCCGCCTGACTGAGCGAAGAACGCCCATATTTCGCCAGCCGGATTGTTCACCGTGTGGACATTCAGGTAGAGCGGAGACTCAGAATTTTGAGAGAAGAGGGAGTCGATGATGACCTGCTTGGACGCCGCTCCGCCGGCGGTAGGGACGGCTCCGGAGGTGGTTATCAGGTCCCAGAGGTAGCTTGTCAGTGGGCCATTGAGAGGATCTGTTTCGTTGTCACCGGGCGTCTCAGTGATGGCATAAATGATGTTTCCGGGATCGTTGCCCGGATTGGATTTATGGACATGTGAATCCTGTTGGGCGGAGGTCAGCCCAGAAAACTCGTCCCAGATGCGGATCTCTGTGCGGGGGCCGTTGATGGTGGCGGTGGCGAAACCGGAGCCGCTGGTGGCAACCACGGCCCTGCCATCCTGGCTGAAGGTGCCGGTGAAAATGGTGGTGTTAAAAGGATCCTCCGGGAGGTCAAAGATCTGAATGGAGGCGCCATTTTGAGTCGTGGAGATGTCATAGTCGGCGGAGGTCTTGACGGCGAGAGTGACGGATTCGGGATACTCGTTGATCGCATCGTTGACGGCGATGAGAGTGAGCACCTTGGTGGTTTCACCGAAGGCGAAGTACACCGTGTCGGTGATGATGTTGCCTTGCTCGTCGGTGAGGATGTAGTCCGTGATTTCCGCCTCCTCATCGCCCGCGCTGCCGATGAGTAGGCAGCAGATTCCATCGCATACGGTCTCGGTGCTGCCGATTGCCTCGAGCGGGGCGATGCAGAGATGCACGGTGAGCGGCTCGAGGGTGCCGCTGCGGGTGATGGTGATTTCGGCGTTGTCCCGGGTGGTTCTCGGATAGTTGTTCTCGAAGGCGGCCGCATCGGTGCAGTAGAGTGCGATCTCCGGTTTACCCAGGGACTGCGCGAGAAGAGACGTGAGGGCGGTGGCATCGGCGGTGCCGTTGGTGGTTTCGAGATCGAAGAATAGAAAGGGATGTAATTTCGCGAGCGCGAGTTCTTCCCAATCCGTAATGTCATCGACGTCTTGATCGCTATCGGTGACCGCCAACCGGAAGAAGCCCGAATCCTTTGCCACTGCCTCCTGATTGGAAACCAGATAGCCGCTGCCCGCGATAGGTCCGTCGGTGATTTCCCAGGAGTCGAAAGCAATGTTTGGGTTGGTGGTTAGCTTGACGGCTACTTCTCCAAAGCCTTGTACGAGATTACTATCCCGAAAGGTCAAACCGGTGGCGGAGCCTACCAGATTTCCGGACAAGTCCGATACGTAGAGATCGAACTTGTCGTCTGCGACGGTCACGGGACCGGCGGGTGTGATGTATTGAAATCCGAGAGGCTCAATGGTGGCCACCAGCTCCACCCGGAAGGTCCGGTTGAAGGCGACATTGATCGTGGCGGTAGTGCCTGCAGAGCCTCCGCCACGAACGCTGGCACTGGCACCGGAGTCCAGCGCTTCCAGATTGATCCGTGGACCTTCCTGGTTATTGCCCGTTCCGGTGTTACCAAAGAACAAACCGGTCAGTCCGTGAGGGGTGCCAACATTGCTCATATTGAAAAGCCAAGTCGCGTAGAGATTCTTGCCCACCTTCGGGAAGACGAGCCTCATGAGTGTGGTGTTACTCTGGTTTCCCACCAGGCTGATTCGCTCCGCGTTTCCGGACATGCCAGTGATGTCCGATTCCAGGGCGGAGTTGGCGGGCCAGAGCAGGCCGGTTTGTCCACCCGAGTCATAGTCATGATAGTAGTTGGTGGCTGTTGGCGGCTGGATCCCTGAGAAAAACGCTTCGAATAGGTCATCGCGATCCAGCGTTTCAATGCCACTCAATCCGGGGCCTGACCAGCCGATCCCGACCTGCTGGGATGCCACGGACGCCACATAGCGCAGCTCGAGACGGTATGCCTGCCCGGCGGTCATCGCGATCTCCGCGGACTGCTGGTTCGGATAGGTTTGCCACTCCGCGACACCTAGACCTGTCTGCACCGGTAAAACCTCGGCGATCTTGGTGACGTTTGACACGGGTGGCGCACTGCCGAAGTGGAGCTCGGCAGGGCCGCCCGAGCTGAGAAAGAACTGATAGTTTCCCGTTGCCGGTGCCTTGATCAACATCCTGACCCGCGCGCCGTATCCAGCTGCTGAAAACGATGGCGCCCGCGGCTCGGACAAACTGGTCACTCCATTCGGAGTCAGGGGAAACGAGGGACGTCCCGTCAAATCAGTGACCGCGTTGGTCGCCACGTCTGCCCAGAACTCGGCCCGCACCGAACTTACAGTCTCTGAGTTGCCGCCACTACGTATAAAAAGCTCCCTAGTCGCACCATCGCCGATCCAGCCGTCTGGCTGTAGCGATTCGAAACTCTGCAGATCATTTGAAGCGAACAGAAAATAGCGCTTACCCAATAAAGTGGGGAAAGATACCTGTACTTGATCAAGGTCATTTTGAATCACCGATAGATTCACCGAGGGACGACTCGCCGAATCATGAGGATCCGTCCCAGCCACGCATTCTTCGAGGTTGGTGAAGCCATCGCCATCACTGTCGGCAGCCAACTGTAAACCGTGCGCATTAAAACGCTGCTCCCACACATCACTCAAGCCGTTGGCGTTCTCATCCAGCAAAGCGTAGCCCACACTTGTTATTAAGTAACAAGCAGCGATGGTCGCCAAAATAGCGCGCAGTCTATGCATCAATTATTAGATACTGCTTGGATACGGCGAATTCAACTTTGAATTAACCTCAAGGATTAAGCCACAACACAACTAGGCCACCATTCGGCATAATACGTCCGCCTACGCTTGCGCACAGTGGCATTTCGTGTTGCCTACTGCATTTTAATCAATGCATGTCGATGAATCTAGATAAACCAACTGTTTGCCCATACTCCACTCAAACAAGCGGCACTGATCAGCCAGGGCTGCCGCTTGAGAAGCGCTGGTCCGCCGATGAACTCTGCAAACGACTCCAGCCACCGCTATCGAGCGCAGCGGCAATTGATTTGCGAAAAGATGCGCAGGTAGCCTGGCGCAATTCGGTGCGCTGCAGCGGACGCGCACGTTGGCGTTCGCTACGAGTGATCGATGCCAGGAGTGTCAATTCAGTTGAGGAGAGCTTCGATGCCCTATTTGAGCATTTGAA
>Ga0206129_10006885_pt1 | contig 11391 bp, 13 predicted proteins | sample Helgoland_Spring_8_FD_148616 | JGI IMG/M metagenome (GOLD analysis project Ga0206129, IMG submission 148616) | Pelagic subsurface seawater microbial communities from Kabeltonne, Helgoland, North Sea - Helgoland_Spring_Bloom_20160502_2 | ecosystem: Environmental > Aquatic > Marine > Epipelagic ...
AGAGCTATATTTTACTTGTATTTTCGTAGAGTTGATGCATTTTTTTTGCCACCATTTCTTCAGAGAATTGTTGAACATGCTTGCAACCATCTTCAATCATTTTGGTTCTAATTTCTGGGTTTTCTTCTATTCTTAAGATTGCATTGGCTAACTCAATTTCGTTTTTTGGATCAATATAGATACTTGAGGGGCCACCTGCCTCGGCAAAGCAACTACCTCGTGAAGTAATTACCGGTGTTTTTGAATACAAGGATTCTATAATTGGGATGCCAAAACCTTCGAATACAGAGGGGTAAATCATTATTCTTGCCATTTGGTAAATAGCGGCCAATTCATGCGTGTCATCTATTTTAAGAAATTGAACACGATCGCTCATTTTGTTGTCCTCTACAAATTTTTGACATTTTATTTTGTAATCTCCCCCATGACCAATGACAACTAATTTATGAGAAGGCAGCGTTTTTAATGCCCTTAATATAGTCATTAGGTTTTTTCGTTCATTAACACTTCCTACATATAGTAAAAAGTTGCTCGGTAAATTGTGTTGGATTTTGAGTTTTAGTTGCAACTCTTTAGAAGCAGGTTTTTTAAATATTTTATGACAACTTTGATAAATTACTTCAATTTTATATTCATCAATTCCGTAAAATTGAACGATATCATTTTTTGTTTGTTCACTTATGGCAATAATCTTAGCCGCATTTTTACATGCATATTTACTTTTTAAATTGTAAATAAATCGATCTATAAAAGAATATTGTTCTGGGTATCTTAAGAAAATAAGATCGTGGATTGTAACAATTAATTTAATGCCCTTCTTTTTTCTTAGATAGGGGATTTCGTTGCTCAGTCCGTGGTAAATTTCAATTTGATCTTCTTTTGCCTGTTTTAAGACATAAAAGTAGCGCCATAGGGAAGAAAGAATCCCTTTAAATAAAAAATCAGGCGTTTTTATGGCTACGTTGTCTAATCCTTTTATAAATGCAACTCCTTCATGCATTTTTAGTTTTGGAGTATACAGTTTGAATTGTGTTTTTGGATGCTTTTTTGCCAAAATATCTAAAAGATTCCTGCTGTAATTACCTAAACCTGAATGGTTAAGAAATATTCGTTTTGCATCGTATCCAATGTTCATTTACGAAAAGGTTTTTACTGTTTTGAAACTTGAGCTATGGTTCATTTTTTTCAAAAATATGAATTTATATTAGGCTTTGAACTCAATATCTTTAAAAGAATAGGCTTTGATTGTAACTTGCTGAGCATTTAGTTTAGGTTGCGGTTAAGTAACCACAGATGAACATATCTTATAAAAGTGGTGTAGGCGTAAAAACTTGCTATAAAAAAGCCTTCTATGCCATCAAGAAATCCTTTTTGAAGGATGTAGTGTTTGAAAAATCGAAAGGACGGTTTAGCGATAAAATGAAAAAGAGTGGCCTTTTTACCTTTTTTTGCCAAATCTTTAGCTTGCAGTTGCGCGTAAAAGGTGTTTTTTCTAACAAATTCATTAAAGTCTTTGTAGGTGTAGTGCTCTATTTTGTTTTCAAGAAAACCAACCTCTCCTTCCGTTTGTATTTCTTCATGCGCTAATTTACCATCGTACTTGGAGGTTTCTTTTTTAAACAATCGAATTACTTTGTCGTGCTGCCAACCACTGTATTTTATGCGCTTATTCATAAATATATTAGACCTTTTTATCCAATAGGCAGCGCTTGTATCTGTTTTAGTTAGTTCCGTTTGGATTTCCTTTTTTAATTGGGATGGAATCCTTTCATCGGCATCTAAAATAAAGATCCAAGAATGTTTAGCTAGGTTTATTGCGTAGTTTTTTTGACTTGAAAAATCGTCAAACTCCCTTTGCACCAAGCGTACCCCTTTTGCATTTGCAAGTGCAACTGTTTTATCAGTGCTGTAAGAGTCAATAATGATAAGTTCATCAACAAATGAAAGCGAATCAATTGCTGCCTCAATATTGATTTCTTCGTTATACGTGGGTATAATACCTGTTATTTTGGTCGTAGCGCTCACTCTTTTATAAATGTAACTATTTCTTTAGCAGCTTTAAATGAGGAGCTTTCGTTTTTAGAAAGACTGAATGTGTAGTTAAAATACTCCTGTTGAATTTTTTTGAATGGTTCGTGCCCCACTTCAATATTTTTCAAATGTTTCTCCAACTCTTTTATATTGGGGAGTACTAATCCTAAATTCCAATGCAGGTAATTAGAGTCTCCTTGCCATGCTACCTCATGAGAATTTATAAATAAGCAAGGTTTACTCGTGTATATAAATTCATAAATCTGACTCGATACATCACCAATGTAAACATCAGCCGCTAGCGTGTAACTCATATTTGAGCTGTTTTCACTTCCAGTATCCATATGGATGTTGTCTGCTTTGAAATATTTAGCATCTAGCAGTTCTTTTTTTAAGTAATTTTTATCGTTAAATAGATTAATGTGAGGCGCAAAAATTAAATTGTACTCTTTGTGCTTGTAGAAAAACTCTAAAATTTCTAATCCGTGTTTGTACCACGATGACAACTCTCGAGCATTGTGAGGGTTGTATAAAATGGTCTTGTTGTCATTTTTAAAAAAGCCAACGTCTTTATTTTCCAATAATGCGATGTCAAATTTTGGGTAGCCCACTATTTTATAGTTTGCATCTTTTAATCCTTCCTTAAGTGCTCTTTCTACAATTTTTTTTCCGGCCAACAGAAGCAAATCAAATGCCTCTAGCTTTTGAATATTGTATCCATAGGCTCTATCGCCAGAGCCATGACTTAAATAGATGAATTTTGTTTTTTGTTTTTTATTAAAATAAGTGGTTTTAAAATCTGTAAAGACCAATATGTCGTAGGATGACATCGTCTTTTTGTTGTGCTTGGTTAAAAATAAAGGACTTGGTCTTTTTCGTTTTTTAAGTTTGTCTAGTATTCTACGAATTCTATTGGGGTATACTTCAACAATATTTATGTTGAACCCATCTAAAAGAAGTAGTAAACTTTTTAAATACTTATGTTCATTCGGGTAGGTTAAAATATCCACTTGAATGCTTTCGTATTTTGAGAGCTCTGCAGCAACCCCAACAAAGTGGTTGATGTGATGTAAATCATCAAAATAAATAAATGCTACTTTTCTCATTTGTTTTATACAGCTACACTATGGTCTCTTAAAGCATCGTTTAAAGACGTTTTTTTATCGGTACTTTCTTTTCTTTTTCCAATAATTAAGGCGCAAGGTACTTGATAGTCTCCAGCAGGAAAGGTTTTAGTGTACGTTCCTGGAATAACTACAGAACGTGCAGGTATGTAGCCTTTGTATTCTTTTGATGCTTTACCACTTACATCTATTATTTTAGTAGATGCAGTGAGTACAACATTGGCACCTAAAACAGCTTCTTTTTCTATGCGTATTCCTTCTACAACAATACATCTAGAGCCAATAAAAGCATCGTCTTCTATAATTACAGGTGCTGCTTGAAGCGGTTCTAATACACCACCAATGCCAACCCCACCGCTTAAGTGAACATTTTGGCCTATTTGTGCACAGGATCCTACTGTAGCCCATGTGTCAACCATTGTGCCGGCACCAACATATGCTCCAATGTTAATGTAAGATGGCATCATGATTACGCCCGAAGCGACGTAAGCTCCGTATCGAGCAATGGCGTGAGGCACTACTCTTACACCTAATTCTGCATAGTTTTTCTTTAACTCCATTTTGTCATGGAACTCAAAAGGACCTACCTCAATTGTTTTCATTCCCTGAATAGGGAAGTACATTACAACCGCTTTTTTAACCCATTCGTTTACTTGCCAACCCTCTCTAGTAGGCTCAGCAGTTCTTAGATGTCCCTTGTCTAGTAGTTCTATAACTTGTCGTATAGCATCTTGTGTGTCTGCTTCTTTTAGTACAGATCTGTTCGTCCAAGCAGCTTCTATTTTTATTCTTAAGTCTTGCATAGTTTTAGTAAAGTTCAAAAATAGAGAATTTAAAATCGATTCTATAAAAGAATGTAAAATCTTATCAAAGGCTGCTTATTCACATTAAAAATAAACATTTTGAGTTTAGACATTCTAACCATTACGCACAAATAAAGCATCAAAGGTATTTTATAAAAATATATAATAAATCTAAACAGTACCGAATGCATCAGCACACGTTAAGAGTTGAAATTAAACTAATAACAGCCGATCAATTTAAGCCCTTAGGAATTAAAACCCTTGCAAATATTAACGCAGTAACGTTACAAAATGCTAAAAATTTACTTTTAAAGCGTTTTGAAGAGGTTTTTTACTATGATATTACAATACGAACCGAAAACCTAAGAAGTACCGAAAGAAATACTCTAATAAAGTATAAACACCCTTTGTATTGGGTTGATGAGTTAAGCAAACAAAAAAGGTACTTACATGGTATTAAATTACAGAATTTCATATTTAGAAACTCCGATAAAATGAAAAGTCAAATAATTGAATTGATTGAGCGTAAAAGGGGTTACCAATTACAAATGACTAAGCGTAAAGGGTTACCAATTACAAGTTCAAGTATAGGTGTAATAGGTAATAAAAAAACCCATAATTTAAAAGAAAGTCAGTCCCTTTTTTTTGTTTCTTTTAAAATCCACAAACAAAGGGGGGGGGTGTAAATTCTTGAAGCTGAAAAACTCTTTTAACCACTTGACCAGAAGTGTACTCTTATATCCACTTTGAAAAACAAAAAAAGAGTAGATTATAAGTTTGTTTTTATCAATTGTTTTAGTTTGCTAAATTTTTCATCCCATGTCATGTAATAATTAGTGTGAGTAACAACCTTGTTATTTTCATCAACTACAAAAAAACTAGAAGCCCCCATTTTGTTAGTATTACATTCATTACAAATTTGTTTTGTAACCTTCCCTAACCTATTAAATCGGTTGCCATACTTACCGTATTTTTTAATATCTACTATATAGACAGGGTTGAAATAGTTGATTTTTTTTAAGTATTCCGAAATACGTGGTATCCATTTATATTTGACACCCGAAACGTTAAACAAATCAAATAAATGCTCGTTTTCGTTTAAAAACTTTAGAAGTAAGGGGAATGCTTCAACACTAGCGGAGCATGCACTTGAAAAATTATAAACGATTTTATACTTTTTTTTACTCCGTTTTATAAGAGTGTCTAAATCGTTAAAATCTGTTATAAATATATTAGGCTTATTTTCTAGCTTATGGCTTGCAATAGCTTCTATATGATCGGAGGCCTTTGCTAGTTTAAAATCCTGACAAAATGAAAACGAAGTTAAAAGCGAGCAAATGAATAAAATTGTTTTTTTCATGTTTTATATTTTAAAAGTAGAGGGAATAGATCCCCCTACTTTTTATAATTGTTACTGTAAATAAATCCTATACCCCCCATTTGTAGACAATGACCCATTGTAAGCGTAGTCCCCAACAACAAAAGTCAAGTTTTGTGCAAGTTCGTCTTCAATGTCTAAGTCAAAATCCTCGTCAATTTTTAAGGTTAACGATTCGCTTGGGATGTCAGTTGGTGGCGTTTCTGCAAGTAAAATATCAATATAATATTGATTTAGTTCTTCATCAAACTCAAGAAGCGTTTGAGCTCCATTTTCTGACTCTGTGGCATCTATACGAGCACCTGGAAACAATTCAGGAAACCACTCAGCTCGGCAAAGCCCCCAGCCTCCACATTCTAATTTCTTTCGTCCCCACTTTTCCCAACGAACGATAATTAACCGTTTACGCAAAGACGTTTCAGGGTATTCGGTTGCAATTCGTTTATTCACGTCTACAACCTTAATTTGTTGGGCTATTGTGTTTTCGTCGTATGTTTCAAGAACTTGTTCGTCTTCACATGAAGTAAGTACAAAAGCACTTAGGAGCGTTAAAACAGCAATTTTTTTTATGTATTTCATTATATACTATTTTAATAAAATGTTTTTTTTAAAATTTTTAATCTATATTTTTTCATGTGGGGTATCAACCCTATTTGATTTGTTCGCTTTATTAGTTACACGTTATAAATGTGTAGTCAATTAATTGATTTCAAATAGGAAGGATAAAAAAAGGAGTGCGGTTGTTAGTATTAAAGAAATTTTTAAATAATATATCTAAATATATAAATATTAATTAAGGATAGCTCTTAACTTCAATAAAAAAAGAATTTTAAAAATGTTTAGAAATAGTTTATAATTTATAGTAGATAAAAACACTAACTGTTTGTATTTAAAGTGTTTAGTTACATTATTTTTATTTACATTAAAAATAAACATTCCTTTTTGAATGGAAGCTGCTAAGATTCTAGGGTTTTCATAGTCTCATTTTAATTTAATTAAAACTACTTAGAATTGCTTTAGGTTTTTACTCTAGCTGTAAATAATTACGCTTATTTTTACCTAATGAATAGCACACTGTTTAAGGTAGTAAACCTAAAAAAACCCACAAGAGTATTCGACTATATACTTGAGAATCCTTCTTTAGTATTACCTACAAAGACCGCTGTTAAAAAGGCTTTTAAAAGAGCGCAAATTTATGTAAACGGAATTGTTGCAACTACAGGTGATTGGTTAAAAGTGGGAGATGAAATTGTGTTTAAAACCAAAGATATAGTGCAGCAAAAAGTTTTTCCTTTATCCTTAGAGGTTTTATATGAAGACGAATTTATAGCTGTATTAAACAAGCCTGCCGGTTACGCTGTATCGGGTAATTTTTACAAAACAATTCAAAATGCTTTAAGCAGTAACATCGCCCTTTCTAGTCAAATAGACGCACTATTGATACCCAGACCTGTTCACCGATTGGATAAGTTAACTTCGGGTATTTTGGTAATAGCCAAGACTAAATCTGCTCAAATTAATTTGAGCAAACAATTTGAAAATCAAGCCATAGAAAAAACGTATTACGCTTTAGTAAAAGGTAAGATTGAAGGTTCTGGTTTTTTTGACGCTCCCATTGCTAGTCAATCCGCTTTTACAAGTTATACTAGTGTGCAAGTAGAAAAGTCTTTGTCATACAGTTGGGTGTCTCTTGTAGAATTGAATCCCAAAACAGGTAGAACGCATCAATTGCGAATTCATTTGGCTCATGCTGGTTATCCTATTATAGGAGATTATCTTTACGATAGCAATTCTGTTTTAAAAGGTAAAGGACTTTTTTTATGTGCTAGTAAAATAGGTTTTACACACCCAAATTCAAAAGAGTTTAAAACATTTGAACTTCCAATTCCGAACAAATACGCTTCCCTTTTTGAGCGAGAATTGAGACGTTGGAACAAGTTTAACAGTAAAGTTTAGTCAATTTGGTTTTGAAAATTAATTTTTAGCTTAATACAACGCTTAACAATATGTATCTTTGCAAAGAATTGCAGCATATGGCTAGACTATTGGCATTAGATTATGGAACTAAAAGAGTTGGTATTGCAGTTACCGATGACTTACAAATCATAGCTTCAGGGCTATGTACTGTTAGTGCGCACGATTGTTTGGATTTTTTAAAAGAATACATTTCTAAAGAATCTGTTGAGGCCATTGTTATGGGTATGCCTAAAGACTTAAAAGACCAGAAAACTGACGCTACGCCTTATGTAAAAGGATTTGCTAAACAGTTAAGAAAACAATTTCCTGAAATGGAAATTCATTTAATTGACGAGCGATTTACCTCTAAAATGGCTTTTCAAACTATGATTGATAGTGGTTTGAAAAAGAAAGCCAGACAAAATAAGGCTTTGGTAGATGAAGTAAGTGCTACTCTTATTTTGCAATCATTTATGGAACAACAAAATTTCAAGTTTTAAATATGTTTTTACCAATTGTTGCTTACGGAGATCCTGTTTTAAAGGAAGTAGGAAAAGAGATTAAAGCTGATTATCCAAAGCTTAAAGAACTCATCGAAAATATGTACGAAACCATGTATACTTCTCATGGTGTTGGTTTAGCTGCTCCTCAAATTGGGCTTTCCATACGTTTGTTTATTATAGATTGCTCTCCTTTTGGTGAAGATGAACCGGATTTAAAAGGTTTTAAAAAGACGTTTATCAATCCTGAAATCTTAACTGAAGAAGGAGAGGCATGGTTTTTTAATGAGGGATGCCTTAGCATTCCAGAAGTAAGAGAAGAAGTGGAGCGAAAGCCAATCATTACCATTCGCTATTTTGATGAAGATTTTGTGGAACACACCGAAACATACGACGGCTTAGCTGCACGAGTAATACAGCATGAGTTTGATCATGTTCAAGGCGTTTTGTTTACGGAGTATTTATCTCCACTTCGAAAAAGAATAATCAAACGCAAACTCACAGATATTATAAATGGAAAAGTGAGTCCAGATTACAGAATGAGATTTTACAAGGCTAAAAGAGGTAAAAGATGAGAGTTGTTTGTTTAATTCTTAGTGCTAGTCTACTTCTGTGTTGTGTAAATCCTCAGAAAAAAGCGCTTGACAAAGTTTTAGCGCTCGAAGCTGAACTCAGAGAAATCCAAGATGCCTCTTTAAATCCTGTTTTAGCATCTAAAGTATTGGTTGCCTACAGCGAGTTTTTACAAGCCTATCCAGACGCATCTTCAAATCCAGCTATTCTTTACAAATCGGGTGAAGTTGAAAAAGGTTTGGGGAACTATCTTAAATCAGCAGAAAATTTCAATAAAGTACATACCAATTTTCCCAATAATGAGTTAGCGCCCTTAGCTTTGTTTCAGCAAGCAGACTGTTTTGAGGCTTTAGACCAGCGACTAACAGCCAAAAATACTTACGAAGAATTTATAGAACGTTATCCTAGCCATCCCTATGTAGAGCAAGCTAAGGGGATGATTAAATTATTGTACTTTTCTGATGATGAATTAATTAAACAGTTCCAACAATAACATGTTTTTTCGGTATTTCTTATTCCTTACAATGTCTTTTATCTGTAGTCTTTCAAAAGGCCAACAATCGCACATTTATACGGTTAAGTTACCTGCAAATACAACCATCTCTCAGCTTAAGGCTAATGGGCTTCAAGTTCAAAATAAGTACAATTTAGGCTCAACTACTAAAAATTTCTTTTCAGATTTTTTAAGTGTTCGAACGTCAGATGAGTCTCTACTTACGAGTTTAGTTAACTCCGGAGACCTTTTATATTGGGAGAAGCAAAGAACTCAGTATTTTCATTTTACACCATCAGACACAGCCTACATCCGGCAATGGTATTTAAACAAAATTAATGTTGAACCTGTTTGGGATCTCACCCTAGGAGACACTTCATTTGTTGTTGGTGTAATAGACTCTGGTGTTGATTATACGCACGAAGATTTAAAAAAGAACCTTGCTTACAACTACAACGATCCAATTAACGGTATAGACGATGATTTAGATGGTTATGTTGATAATTTTTACGGTTGGGATTTTGGAGCTAATGACAATGATCCGATGGTTGACGGCTTTGATTTTCGCGCCCATGGCTCCTCTATCTGTGGTGTAGTTGCCGCAAGTACAAACAATACAACAGGCATTGCATCTGCCGCGGCTAATTGCAAGTATTTACCGGTGAAAATAACCGATAAAGCTGGCCTCATCATAGATTCAAACATAGGTGTAGCTTATGCCGCGCAAATGGGAGTTCAAGTTATTAATTGTTCTTTTGGAAGTTCGGAGTACAGTCAGGCCGAAGCAGATATTATTGCTTATGTAACAGATTCTATGGATGTTTTGGTGGTTGCATCTGCAGGCAATACAGCTTCAGAAACTCCAGTTTATCCTGCTGCATTAGAGGATGTTATTGGTGTTTGTGCGGTCAATCAATCTGATGAAAAAACAGCGATTTCTAATTACGGCTTGGCTTACCAAATTTCTGCACCAGGAGAAGCGATCTATACTACGTTTGTTGAAAATGATTATATTTATACCAGTGGAACATCTGTTGCAGCAGCCCTCGTATCTAGTGCAGCCATATTAGTAAGGTCTTATTTTCCAGACGAATCGGTGTTTCAAATAAGAAATAGACTTCTAAGCTCAGCTGATGCTATTGCAAAAGAAAATGTGATGTTTGAGAATCTTTTAGGTTCTGGTAGGTTAAATTTAAGTGCTGCTTTTGACTACGCTTCACCTAAAAAATCTGTCATGACCCTATTTCCAAATCCATCTAATGGAAATTTTACGATTGATTTTACGCAACTTAATAGTGGGAATTATCAAATATCTTTTTTCGATGTCTTGGGAAATTTGTATCATCGCACAGAATTTTTTGCTTCGGCAACAGAATCAAATATTAATTTCAGTTTGGATTATTTAAAACAAGGATATTATACAGTTCAATTATCGGGAAATGGCGTTTCTGCTAACTCGGGTATAGTTATTGTAAAGTAAATAAAAAAAAGAAAATGATAGTAGAAGGAATTATTTCAGTTGCCGGTAAACCAGGTTTATACAAGGTTGTAGGGCAAACAAAAAATGGAGTTATTGTAGAAGGATTGGCTGATAATAAAAGGCTAGCTATGAATTCATCCTCAAAAATGAGTGCACTTCAAGACATTGCTATCTATACGTATACAGAAGAAATTCCTTTGGTAGATGTGCTTGATATGATTAGGTTGAAAGAAGCAGGTAAACCCACTATAGGTCACAAGTCTTCCTCAAATGTATTGCTCTCTTATTTTAGAGAGATTTTAAAAGATTTTGATGAAGATCGTGTTTACCCTTCCGATATAAAGAAAGTTATTTCTTGGTACAACACACTTCAGAAAGCTGGATTGGCAATTGAAACTGTTGAAGAAAAAGATGAAGCAGTAGAAAAACCTAAACCTAAACCTAAAGCAAAAGCAAAGGCAAAACCAAAAACAAAAGAAGCCGAAGAGAAGCCGAAAGCAAAAGCAAAGACAAAACCAAAGGCAAAGAAGGAATAGCAATCGCAAGATTAAAAATAACCTATTTATGAAGGCTCCCTATGGAGCCTTTTTTTATAATTATTGAACAGATGAGAAACTTTTTACCAGAAGATTTAACTATTACAAGTTGGGCACAAATACAAACTTATTTTGAAGATTTAAAGCTCAGAACTCTAAACTCTGTAGCAGATTTAAAGAAATGGATGCAAGACCGATCTGAATTAGAAGCAGTTCTAGAAGAAAATATGGCCTGGCGTTACATAAAAATGAATATTGATACTCGTGACACAGCTCTTCAAAGCTCTTTTCAGTTTTTTGTCGAGAAAATAAGCCCCAATATTGCGCCCTACGATCACGAATTTAACACGAAATTTAGTTCCTCTCCTTTTTTAAAAGACTTAGATCAAGACAAGTACTTTATCTATTTAAGATCGGTAAAAAACGAAATGAAACTTTACCGAGCGGAAAACATCCCATTGTTTACAGAGCTGACCAATAAATCTCAGAAGTTTGGAGAAATAGCTGCACAAATGAT